>ERZ1023440.71-NODE-71-length-40101-cov-320.418818_pt1 | contig 40101 bp, 30 predicted proteins | sample MGYA00380520_ERZ1023440 | MGnify/ENA primary metagenome ERZ1023440 (study PRJEB33173, sample SAMEA4830335) | metagenome | study: EMG produced TPA metagenomics assembly of the PRJEB25223 data set...
CCATAAAAAGCACCCCAAAGGTTAGTGTGTCTAACTTTTGGGGTGCGGTTCAACTTCGCACCTTTTTATTATCATAAACACCAATATTTTTAACGCAAACTATGCAAAAAGTGCATATGGCGATGATATTGGCTCACGATGTCGTTGATGACCCCTTCGGTACTCCACCCCATGATGTCATAATCCTGCCCGCCTTCGCCCAAATGCACTTCGGCACGGTAGTAGGTCTGGGTGTCGTCATCGCTTGCGGTGCTTGTGTCATCATCGCTATGGACAAAATCAGGCTGGGCGTGGCTTGACAGACGCACCTTATAGACAAAGTCAATCTCATTGCCGTGATTGGTCAGCAGTACCACACTGCCTGATTTTTCATTTAAGACCTTAGCGTCCACACCCAAGCCCCGTAGCTCTTCTGCCACATCTTCACACGCCTGCTTAACGGTTGTATCAATAAAACGGCTCACCGCAGAGCGACTTGGAAAATTCATAATCACGTGTAGTCTTTCACGCCACACGCCACCGCCTTGGGCAGGTAGGGGTACGCTTAGGTTTTGTTGTAGGATTTCTTGCTTTTGAGCGTCCACATTTAGAGCCTTTAACAGCCCATACATGGCTATCATCAGCACGGTTACAAAGGGCAAGGCACTGGCGATTGCCATAGTTTGCAACGCCCCAAGACCGCCTGCCAGTAGCAGAGCAATGGCAACCACGCCTGCCCCGATTGACCAAAACAGGCGATAACGCACCCCACGACTGCCCTTACCATGCGAGCAAAGCATATCCATAACCAAAGCCCCAGAGTCGGCAGACGTGATAAAAAACACGATAATCATGGCAAGGGCAACATAGCTAAACAGCCCCGACATGGGCAGTTGTTCTAAAAAGGCAAATAAAGACAGCGATACGTCTTTGTTGATAATCTCGCCGAGCATGGTGTTGCCTTGATTTAAAATCATATCAATGGCAGAGTTGCCAAACACCGTCATCCACAAGAATGTAAAGCCGGCTGGGACAAACAGCACCCCAAGCACAAACTCACGAATGGTACGCCCACGAGACACACGAGCGATAAACAAACCGACAAATGGAGCCCAGCTTACCCACCAACCCCAATAAAAAATCGTCCAACCGCCAAGCCAATCGGTCTTGTCATAGGCATATAAGTTAAAGGTTAAGCCGACAATGTTTGAGATATACGAGCCGACATTTTGCACATAAGCCTGCATCAAAAACACCGTTGAGCCAGCAAACAGCACAAATAGTAGTAAAATCACCGCCAAGCCCAAATTAAGCTCGGAGAGCATTTTTACGCCCTTATCCAGCCCCGACATCACCGACACAGTCGCCAACGCACAGATGACCGCAATCAGCACCACTTGGCTCGTTGTCCCCACAGGAATGAACGAGAACAGATGATTGAGCCCTGTATTGACCTGCAACGACCCATAGCCCAAGGAAGTCGCCAAACCAAACAGCGTCCCCACCACCGCAAACACGTCCACCGCATGACCGATAGGACCATAAATCTTATCGCCGATAAGCGGATACAATGCCGAACGTAGGGTAAGTGGCAAATTATGCCGATAAGCAAAAAACGCCAAAATCAGAGCCACCACCGCATACACCGCCCAAGCGTGCAAGCCCCAATGGAAAAAGGTCAGTCGCATGGCTTGGCGAGCAGCGTCCACCGTGCTACCGTCCCCATGTGGCGGACTCAAAAAGTGCATGACAGGTTCTGCCACGCCAAAGAACATCAGCCCAATGCCCATGCCTGCCGAAAACAGCATGGCAAACCACGAAAAATTACTATAATCAGGGCGAGAATGGTCAGGGCCAAGCTTGATGTTACCCAGTTTGGATAAGCCCAAATACACACTAAACAGCAGTATCAGCCCCACCGTCAGCACATAGTACCAGCCAGCGTTATCCACAATTGCCGATTGTATGGCGTTAAAGGTTTTTTCTGCCAGCTCAGGCAGTAGCACCGCAAACAGACTGATAAAGGCAATCAGCCCTGCCGATGTCAAGAACACGGGCGGATTTAGCCCATGTTTGTGTTTTTTGGGTACAGGCGTACTCATATTACACTCCTTATTGTCAATGGTAGTGCAATAAAATATGGATAACGCCTAAATAATTTGGTTAAAACCGATTGGTAAACACACCAATCCTATTCATATTTGATTGCACCAATGGGGTTAATTTTGAGCAACATTTGCACAAAATTTGTTAATATTCAAAGGATTGTAACATAATTTAGCCAAAAAATAAAATTTGGTTGAGAATTGGTATCATTATGATAAAAAAAGACCGCCCAATTTAAGACAGTCTTTTTTAACATCAAAACAATATTAAAACAACATCAAGAATAATGCACCACCGAACGAATCGATTTACCTTCGTGCATCAAATCAAACGCATCATTGATTTGGTCTAATGGCATGGTATGCGTAACAAAGGGCGACAAGCGGATTTTGCCACTCATGGCATCTTCCACCATTTTGGGCAACTGGGTGCGACCTTTGACACCGCCAAATGCCGTGCCTTTCCATGTTCTGCCCGTAACGAGTTGGAACGGACGAGTAGCAATTTCCTGTCCTGCCCCTGCCACACCAATAATCACCGACTGCCCCCAGCCACGATGAGCCGACTCCAACGCCGACCGCATGACTTCCACATTACCAATACATTCAAAGGTGTGGTCAATACCCCATTTGGTCATTTCAATCAGCACTTCTTGGATTGGCTTGTCAAAATCTTTGGGGTTTAGGCAATCGGTTGCCCCGAACTCTTTTGCCAAAGCGAATTTTTCAGGGTTGGTGTCAATGGCAAAAATCCGCCCAGCGTTCGCTTGTTTTGCCCCTTGAATCACTGCCAAACCGATACCGCCCAAGCCAAACACCGCCACAGAGTCGCCTGCCTGCACTTTAGCGGTGTTGTGTACCGCACCAATGCCTGTCGTTACTCCGCACCCAAGCAAGCAGACTTCTTGGGGATTGGCATCGGGACTGATTTTGGCAAGCGACACATCGGCAACCACCGTGTATTCGCTGAATGTGGAACAGCCCATGTAGTGATAAATCGGCTTGCCTTCGTATGAAAAACGGCTGGTGCCGTCTGGCATCACGCCCTTGCCCTGCGTGGCTCGTACGGCAACACACAGGTTGGTTTTGTTGGACTGACAAAACTCACATTCGCCACATTCTGCCGTATAAAGCGGAATGACGTGGTCGCCCACCGACACGCTCTCTACGCCTTCGCCCACTTCCACCACCACGCCCGCCCCTTCGTGTCCAAGCACGACAGGGAACAGCCCTTCGGGGTCTGCCCCAGACAGCGTGAATGCGTCTGTGTGGCACACGCCTGTGTGGGTGATTTTGACCAAAACTTCGCCTTTTTTGGGGCGTTCTACGTCAATTTCTACGATTTTTAAGGGTTCATTGGGGGCAAATGCCACCGCCGCACGGGATTTAATGGTGTTCATAAAGGATACCTAATTGTAAAAATGGCAACTATTATAAGATGTTATAGATATTTTGGCTAATTGATAATTGTGATAGGTGGGTATTAGTTGGAGTGATAAGTGGGTTTAATGGTAAAATACCGCCCATTTCTAGGCGATATTATTTGCCGCATTTGAGTTTTAAATTTTTAGATACAAGTTAATGATTCATAATTCAAATCAATGAGTACTTCATCTAAGGATACTAACTTATTTTTAGTAATATCATAACCAAATTGATTCAAATCAACATTACTTATCATTGCATTCTTCCAGTCAATAATCTCTTGGTCAATAGCACCTATTTCATCAAGCAATGCGTAGAATGATATTTTTTCAGAAATAGATTGGGTATTTAACAAAGTTGTTTTGATTAATCTTCTCAACTCATCATCATTTTTTAATCTCTTAATTAATGGAGTGTATAAAAATCTATGATAATAATCAAACTCGTGATAGTTACCCAACACATCAGCCAAAAAATCTAAAATATTTTCTGGTTTTCCGCATATCATTATTAAATTAAATGCAAGACTTTCACTTAATCTTGGTTGGTTTTTAACCAATTCATCAAAAATATCTAATAACTTTTTATCATTAGCCCAGCCCTGACATAGAGCCATAAGCCGTCCTTCATGTTGATATACATCTTCTATATTGCTAACGAGATGATAAATATCTTTATCATCACTAAATAAATCACCAAGTAGCTTTCCGCAAGTTATGGCAATTGCTGAATTTTTGCTATCAACATATTCAATTAATATCTTTTTTAATTGATTTTTGTCTGTTGTATTTTTGATTAAAAAATTCATCAAATTACCATCATGGATAGTTTCTAAATTATTCATATAATCCATGATATAAGGCACGGTTGGAGAGTCTTTGTTTGAAATTTTAGCAATAAATCCCCAATTCTCTTGACTAAATTCATCTTTTCCAAATTGAGATATTTTGCTTAAATCTCCATTAGTTGCTTTATAAATAACATCAAAATTATCAACCAAAATTTGATTAGCTAAGTTGCCATTTGTTCTATAACTATCAAAAAGTCGAAAATAAGGATTAGCAAGTCTTTCCTCTCGTGATTTATCAGCATAATACTTTTCTGGGTTTTCAAGCAAAAAGTATTCATTTAGTTGATTGATTTTTAAATAGCCAATAAACGCAATCTGTCTTTGTGACTCGTAACAATCACCAACAGCAAATACAAGCTCATTACTTCTTTCTAATACAACATCTGGATTTTTATCTTTCATATGTTCAAAATAAGCAATCGCCGAAGCCATTTGAATCACAGAGTCTTTTTCATCCAAAAAATGACTCAACTGCTCAATGACTTTAGTGTTCCCACTAAAGTATTTATGTTGCAACTCTTGAACCAAATGTACCCTAAAACTCTCTTCCATAGGTAATGAGGTTGTTAAACTTTGTTCAAATTCATTCATTAATTCTGGTAAAAATTGCACAACCGCCGCAGGAGAATGTGCCAATTCTTGTATTGCCAATGATTTTACCCTTTGGTTTTCTGGAAAGTACTGTATCAAAAGATATATAGATTCATAAAAATCACCCCAATTTTTATCAAGCAATGGTAATTCTTGCTCCAAAAATCTATCAAGTAAATTAATTTCAAAATAATTTTTATCCAATTCTATCAAAGGTGATAAAGCTCTATTTCTAGCCTTCATGTCTTTATTAAACAAAATTTCTTCTGCAATTTTAATACCTTCTTTAGGCTCATCTGAAAAGACCTTGCTAATATAACCAGATGCAAATCCTTTTCGATTATTATCACTACGAAAATAATCTTTTAATCTATTTATTACGATTCTATCATCAGACCAGCCAGAAGTAAGAGCCCTAAGTTGCCAATGTGGAAACCCTGATTTATCCAATAATTGCTCAAACAAGTATTCTTTATTATTCTCAGTTCTTCCAATCAAACAAGCATAAGCAGTTTCAATATCTCTATGCTTATTATCATCTTTTTGTAACCACTCTTCTATTACAGGAATTAACTTTTTGTTACCCCTAAATCCTTCCGAAAATTTCTGCCATACCTGTACTCCGTGTAGATGCAAAAATCGATAATCTTGAGATTTAAGTACATTAATAACTTTATCAACAACTTCATCCTTACTGTTGTAACATTTAAATAATATAGACCAAATCATCTCGTGCTTAATTTTTGCATCTGATACATGCATATTTAGATTATTCATCAAATATTTAAATAATTCATTTGAATTTACCCAACCATCAATGAATAACTGTTCAATTTCATCATCAAGTGTATAACTTATACCCTCAATCTTATTAACAAGCCCATCCAAATCTTGATTGGTTTGCATATTGAGATAAACTTTTAGTTTGGTTGCAAATAAATAAATTTTAGGATGTTCTGATAAAACATATTTAGCAAATATTTCTGTTTGAAATGATGATTCTACCTTTTCGGAAATTAATGTATTAATTAAATAAGCAATAATTTCAGGATTATAACATTCAGATAAAATATGATTAATTTTTTCAAAAATCCACTCATCATCAATAAATTTTTGTATCACCTTTGATGCTTGAAGTTTTTGGTAAATATTGCCATTAATAAGTGATGTAACGATAAAATGTCTAATTGTATCTGTAAGATTTTCTTTGGATAAATACATTAGAGCTTCTAGACGCTTGTCATTATAAGCATAAATATTTGGAAAATACTTAAATAAGTAATCAAGTACTTTTTCATTTATTTTAGGATTATATAGAGGTTTTAATAATATATTCCATAGAACTTCTTTTCTCTTTGGATGTGTTTCATATTCAAATTCTGAAATTAAATTATTGAGGTCTATTTGCGATTTATCAATAGGGGCATTGTTCAATATTAGTGCTAATGTATACTTGAGAAATTTGGTATAATGATTGACTTTACTTTCATTACCTATGATATTAATGCAATTAATAAATTTTTTTCTATTTCTATCAGGAATCAACCCAAAGAAAAAATAAATAACCTGACTCCACTGAGGATTTTCCCCATAATTCTCTAATGTATTTTGAATAATATCCTCATCAGAATTTATTAAGTATTTTGCCGTCATAAACTCCTGAAATTGACGATGAAGGAATGCAACTTCATCGGGTGATTTTTCAATAATAATACCAATATTATTTGCACCGATATCTAAAATATTTTTACTGACTTTCTTGGCTTTGGCATTTTCATAATCTAATTCTTCAATTAAGTATTTACCAATAATAGTACAAGCATCTTCTTTTAATATAATACCATCATGATGATTTTCGTGAATATCTTTAGCTAATACACTAAAAATATCAAAAAGATTAAATTCATATTCGCTTTCATCAGAAATATTGGCAGACGTTCTTCTTTTAATCGGGTGTTTTTCAATCAAATGTTCAGTAATATTATCCAAAAGTTTAACTTTATTTCTAGGTAGAGTAATCTGCCCAAATCTATGAGAAATCAAAATACTTAGTAGTAAAGGGTTGGTTGATAAACGCAACAAGTCAGCTGATTGTTCTAATTCTAGTAAAAATTGCTGGGTTGAATTTTTAACAAAATTAATTTCAGTTAACCCCTTACACTCCATCCATTGTTCATACCAGTAGCTGATAAATTTTTCCTGTTGCTTAACTGAAAATTCACCAATAGTGTAAGTTTTTATTCCATAAAATTCTTCTTTCTGTAATCTATAACCATAGGGTCTGCTAGAATAAATAACTTTAGTATTATTTAATGAAGTTTGTATATCTATTCTTGAAATGGCGATTTTTGCCAATCCACTATTTGTCCATTCATCAATACCATCTATCACCAATAACAATCTTTCATCTTGCAAAGCATCATTAATTAATTCAAACAATAATTCTTGACCGATGCTTTTTAGCCATAATAATAAAATCTCTGACAAATTTAAGTTTTCATTTTCATGTAACTTTTTTGTTATAAAGGCAAAAGGCAACCAAACAGGCAGTAAATCTCCCCATTCTTTAGTTGTATTAATTAGTTTAGGTTCATCTGATAATAAATCCAAAACCAAATAGCGTAACAAAGTACTTTTTCCAGAGCCAGGCTCTCCCAAAATCATTACTTTATTGTTTTTGGATAAACAATTGTCAGGATTTAATCTAACTTCATTTTCACGAAAAATAACAGAATGATTGTATTTATTTTTACGGAGTTGTTGAGTGTCCTGATAGCTATAAATCTCTTCACCGTCAAGAAAGTCAGGTCTAAACTCTTGTTGTTTTTCATCTTGAACTTGTTGATGATTGTCGATAATCTGTTTTTCAATAAAATCTGGCAAAATAAATCTATCTTGAATTTTTGCCAAGTAATTATCAAAATGGCTAGCAGGAATACCGATGTCATTTGCTTGAAAAGTTGCTGAATACACATTGAGTAATTTTTTTCTGTATTCAATAACTTGTAATGAATCCAATTTTCTTCGTTCTGTAATATTTTTAAAAGCTTCTTCTCCATTAAAGGCTTTTACCCACGCTTTACCAAAGAAATCATATACAATTTGTGGATAGTCCTTTAATATTGCAGAAATTTGAATTTTATCCCATTTGATAAAATCAATACCTTCAGATTTTAATCCTTCTCTTAATTCATTGAATTTATCCTGAAGTTGGGTTTTATTAAGTTCAAAAGTAGTACAGAAAATAAATTCATTACTTTCTTGATGCCACTTTCCCGACCTAAAAGTTTCAACAGCTGTCTTTAAATCATTTTTGGATACAGCTTTATATCTTTTGCATTGGTATGATGAGTATTTTGAATTTTTGTAGGCAAAAATATCAATGCCATCTTGTTTTTAACCAGCTACACCATAAATTTCACAGTTATTTTTTCCATGTATCGCCTGTGCTAATCTTAAGCAAAGCTTCTCAAAATCCTCCCATCTTAATTGTTCAATAGGTAGTAAATTTGCATTGGTTTCAATAGGCGGTGTAATTTCCGAGCTATTTGGCGTGAATAAATAAGACGGATTAAAGCTCATCTGAAATTCCTATTTTAAATTATAAAATTTTACATATAACTTATTTATTTTAATAAATTTTTAAATAAATAGTTATTTTTTATTATAACATTTATCTACACAAAAATACATTTTAAATGCTTTAAAAGTGGTAAAAATACCACTTTCATCAAAACGGGTTTTCTCCCATTCAAAAACATTAAAACTCACACCAAACGAATACACCCCACGCCCACGAGCAATAACACCACTCCCAAGATTTGCACAGGCAATACCGCCTTTTTTGCCACGCCAAATAAGCCAAATTTATCCACCAACAAACTGCCACAAATCAAGCCAGACAGCACAAGCATTACCACCTGTCCTGTCCCAATTTTTGGCACAAGATACACCCCAGACAAAATAAACAACGTCCCAAGCACGCCACCGCCCCGCCAAAGCCACGCCTTATCGTCCGTTTTGGCAAGTTGCCCGCGTTGGGGCAGGACAATCGCCACAAATACGCCTGCCAAAACCAGCAAAACCCCCACAATTTGGCTGCCCAAAAAAGGGATTTGCACCGAACGAAGCAAGCCAAAACTGTCAATCAAAAGTCCCATCAGCACCTGCCCCAAAATCGGCATTACCGCCGTTTGCACACCACCCAATTTGGGGGAAATCAGCACATTGGCGGTCAGCCCCACCGTCCCAAGCACACCGCCAAGCCATGCCCACCAAGGCACAGCCGACAAAGTCACCTTATCAAACCAAAGCGGACTGCCAAACCCAAGCGATAAGCCCACAAGAAAAATCAGCCCCACCAAAAATGAAACAAACGAAGTCAAAAACGCAAAGCCCAAATGCCAACGCAGTCGGGCATTGACGGCTGACAGGCAATGCACACACCTGCCAATAATCCAATGATAAAAGTCATTTTAAATCAACAATCATATAAAAATAAGATGAAATGGATTGGGGGGGGGAAATTATTATTCTCCTCTTTAAAATAAATCATTTAAAAATACTTTTCAGGCTGCCTAAAAATAATTGATTCAAATAAAAAACACCGTTTTTATCATCAAAAAAACGGTGTTTTTAAGCCATTATTTCAAACTTTGATAAACACTCTCTACCAATTTGGTATGATTGATAAAGTCCCAATCATGGCTACTCTCCCATTCTTTGGCGGGGCGAGTGGCTTGGATTTGGGCAAGGGTTTTGCCTTCGCCTTTGAGCCTAGCAACACGCTCTTTAATGGTGGTGAGCATGGCGGTGTGTCGCTCCACTTCGGCTTTGGCGGCGACATTGCCGTGTCCTGCGATGATTTTGGTATTGTCATCAGCAAGGGCGAGAACACCATTTAACCCCTGAATCATACCGTCAATCGTTCCGCCATTTTTGACATCAATAAACGGAAAACGCCCAAAAAACAAAATATCGCCAACATGAATGATGTTAGATTTTGGCAAATGCACAATAATATCGCCATTGGTGTGAGCATTGGCAAAATACATCAAATGCATGGGTTCATCGCCTGTTAGATTTAGCGATTTTTCAAAGGTCAGATGTGGCAGGGTATTTGGCGTTTTGCTGGTTTGATTATATGCCGTCATCAGCTCGGTGGTGTTGTGATGAGCGATAATGGTCGGCTGATAGTCCGCCACAAAAGACGCATTGCCATTGGTGTGGTCATTATGCCCGTGTGTGTTGATGATGTAGCGAACGGGCTTGGGGCTGATGTTGCCAATGGCGTTTTTGATGTCGGGATAGATATTGGCAAATTGGGTGTCCACCACCGTCAAACCGCTTTTGTCTTCAATCACGGCAATGTTACCGCCTTGACCTTCTATGACATGGACGTTTTGGCTTAGTGGTATGGTCTTGACGGTGTTGGCGTGCGTGCCATCCGCCCATGCCGATACGCTCATCATGCCAGTTAGTGCTACGGCAAAAATTTTTGATTTCATATATACTCTCCAAAATAAAACCACCGCCCATACAAGCGGTGGTTTAAGGATTATTCTACAAATTTGACAACTTGCTCAAAAGTTTTGCGTGCTTTTGGTTTAATTTCTTTATCACGATAACCAAAGGTACACATTACCGACACTGCCCATTCGTTCGGGTCAAACAAGCCTTCATCTGCCAAGATTTGGTTCACTTCTTTATAAGCAAAGCCTTCAATCGGGCAAGAGTCCACGCCAATCATGGCAGCACCTGTCATCATATTGGCAAGGGCGATGTAGGTTTGCTTGCTCGCCCAGTCGTATAGACTGCGTTCAGTGTCCAAAATGGCGATGTCTTGCTCTTGGAATTTTTTGTACACTTCTAACGCTTTGTTGCGGTCATCGCCTGCTAAGCCACGTCTGTCCATAATCTCGCCAAAATAAGGCGTGTCATAACGGGCGTTTTTCTTGGCTAAAATGGCAACAATGTGGCTGGACGTTTCCATGGTCGGAATGCCCCAGCAGTAGGGCTTTAATTTTTGGCGTAAGTCGGCATTTTGCAATACCAAAAATTGCCAAGGCTCAGAGCCTACCGAGCTTGGGGACAAGCGACCCAATTCCAAAATATAGTTAAAATCGTCCGCAGGGATTTTGCGACTGCCGTCATACGAGCGAGTGGACGCACGGTAATGAAAGGCTTTAATTAGGTCATCTTTGCTAAAAATGGTCATAAATCGCTCCAAAATTAAGGATTTTGAAAATTCGGGCATATTATAAAAGATTTTATTTATTATGGGTAATTGATAGTTTTGATAGGTAGATATAAGTGGGGGTGATATATAATTTTTTTGGTATTTGATATGCTTTGGAACTTGATTTCTGGTAAATAATTTGTAAAATAATTGTTATTTTACAAATCAAAATATTGAATGATTAAAATGAATTTATTTAACTCAAATATTCAAGATGAAATCACTTTTCAAATGGGATTGAACTTACGCCTATACCAAGAAATTGAGCAAATAATGAAACGCTTAATCTTAACTTCTAGCCAAACTATTCAAACAACATCATTAAAAAATACACAAAGCCAAGATTTTACTCAACCAGTACTTGATGTTTGGTCAAATAGGGCAAATTTGGAGAAAGTAACATTAGGCGGTTTGCTAACACAGTTGGAGCAAACTGACAAGGAGAGCAGTAAAAACAAAGACAATCAAGATGTTGATGGCATTCAAATTGCACTATCTTATGATATACCTTTAATTGCATTTTTTAATATGGCAGAATTTGAAAAAGATTTCAAACAAATTGTTTTTGATAGAAATCAATTCGTTCACCATTTTGAGAGCATCGCAAGTCAAGATGATGAATTGCTGGATTGTCTTAAAGATTTTTATCTGCGAGCCAAAGAGTTTAAGGACAAGCACTTAATTCCCTGCTCAGAAGCATTAAAGGAACATATTATTAAAGCAATAGATTGGCAGATTTCTATGTTAAGAGATTATGGGCAAAATTATTATAGATTGATAGCCTACTTGCATTTTGATGATATTTATCAAATGCATAAACGCCAAGACGGTTGGATTATTTGGTCTGTTTTAATACAAGAAATGCAAAAAATCAATCCTAATATTTTAAATGGGTTAAGAAGTGAAAGTAATTTTGTGGGTAAACACACTCCTTGGACAAAAATTATTCAAGACATCTATCCAAAATGGGAGTTTATGGAAGAAGATACAGCAAAAGGCGGTAAGCGGTTATTGGTGAAAGTAGATAATAGTATTCTAAAATTAAAAAACAATCAACTTATTGATATAGAAAATAGTTAGATTGATTGGGCAATACTTTTATCTTGAAGTATCTTTATAAAAAAACACCACTTATCATCACGATAAACGGTGTTCTTATCATAAGTTACACAAACCCACGTTCATATTGTCTTGGTACAAACTGCATCTCATCGCTGTCCGAGCCGTTTTGCTGATATTGGGCGTTTAGCACCCAATATGGGTCTCTAAGTAGCCCACGCCCCACCGCTACAAGGTCGGCATCGCCCACACCAAGCACATGGTCAGCCACGGCAGGGTTGTCAAGCATACCCACCGCAATCACGGGCTTGCCTGTTGCGTGCTTGACCTTACGTGCCAATTCCACTTGATACCCTGCATAAAATTCGGGGTGCTTGCCCGCACACAGTACGCCGTCTCCACCACCGCTTACGTCAAACACGTCCGCCCCTGCGTCCGAGAAGCGTTTGGCGACTTGCACGCCATAATCGCTGTCAAAGCCGTTTTCGCCATATTCTTGGGCGGAAATTCGCACGATTAGGGGCATATCGGCAGGCATGACGGCACGAGCAGCCTGAATGATTTGTTCGCCAAATAGCATTTTGTCTTGACCATATTCGTCCGTACGCTGATTGGATTTGGGCGAGTAGAATTGATGAATCAAATACCCATGGGCGGCATGAATCTCAATCGTGTCAAACCCTGCGTCCACCGCTCTTTTGACCGAATTGGCAAAAGCACCTACTAGCTCTTTGACTTCATCGGTGGTCAGCTCTTTTGGTGTGATGAGATTTTGCCCTGCATAATCAAGCTCGCCATAGTGAATGGCAGACGGTGCAACGGCATTTGGCTCATCTTGGGCTTTACGTCCTGCGTGGGCGATTTGAATGCCGATTTTCGCCCCTTGTGCGTGCACGCTGTCCACCAATTTTTTGAACGCTTGCTGTTGCTCATCGTTCCACAAGCCCAAGCAATTTGGGGTGATACGCCCATTGGGGGCAACGTTGGTCATCTCAACGATAATCAAGCCCACACCGCCCACCGCTCGGCTGGTGTAATGCACCAAATGCCAGTCATTTGATACACCGTTTGTGGCGGAATATTGGCACATTGGGGGCATGACAATGCGGTTTTTGAGTTCCAAATTTTTAAGGCGGATAGGAGTTAGGATTTTGCGGAATTTTGCCATGAGTTTTCTCGGTATTTAAGATGATGATATTCTAGGGAATTTGTGTTATTATTTCAAATTGATTATTGTGATAAGTGGATATAAAAATGACCGATATCCGAACCCTAGACCTAAACCTATTAAAAGCCTTTGTGGTCTTACTAGACGAATGCAATGTCAGCCGTTCGGCACAACGGCTTTCCATTACCCAGCCTGCGATGAGCGGGATTTTGAACCGTCTGCGAGATAGCTTTAATGACCCTTTATTTGTACGGGTTCAGCACGGTATGCAACCCACCGACAGGGCGATTGAGCTTGGGCATATCGCTCGGCGTGTCTTGCAAGACGTGAATTCCATGCTCGCCCCACCCAAGCTAGAACCTGCCAATTTGTCCATGACATTACGCATTGGAGCGATGGATTATGTTCAGCAGATTATCGCTTTGCCCCTTATTTTACGGTTAAGACGGCTTGCCCCGAACGTGAAAGTTGCCTTATTGCCCGTGCAAGGGCAAAACATCAAAACCTTGTTTGACAAAAACACCATTGATTTGGCACTGGTTGGGCGACACCACATCACGGACGATATGCCCCAAACCCTGCTGTATGAAGAAAACTACGTCTGTGCAATGAGCAAAACGCACCCCATGGCAAACACCGCTTTGACGCTTGATGAGTTTTGTGAATTGCCCTTTGCCATGCTGTCGTACAATGGCGGTGAGTTTAGCGGAGCGACCGACATTGCCCTACAAAAATTGGGGCGAAAACGCAAAGTCATGGTATCGGTAGACCACATCTCGCTGTTGCCACAACTTTTGAACAATTCGGATTTGGTGGCGGTACTGCCCAAGCACCTTGCCCAGACCCTGCCAAACGTCCGCCTGCAAAATCCACCCATAGCCGTTGACGGCTTTACCATGATGATGACATGGCACGAACGCACCGAACAGGATATGGCTCATCGTTGGCTTCGGGGGATTGTGCTTGATGTGATTAAATAGGGGACTAGGGTTTTTATAGCTCATCAAACGACCGACAAGTTGCCATCAAAGAGACGTACTCCCAACCAACTTGATATTTACCACGCCCCTACGTCCACACATCATTGTATTTGTAGTAATTTTAAAGTTTCTTGGGTGTAAATATTACTTTTGCTTTTGTCATACTTTGTATTATATACAAAGTATGATTCAAGAAAGGACTGCGTAAAATGCGCTATTTGGCAAAAGGTCATGGCAAACGTGCGGTGCCAGAATTATCTATTGCAATATGCCAAATGACGGCTTAGTTGCCGCTGTTGCCACTTATTCCAAAAACGAACGTGAGAATCTTAGCCAAAAACAGCTCAAAAATCTCAAATAAAAACAAGGGGGAAATATGAATTTACCCAATTTTAATATCGATGAAGTCATGCGGGCAATTATCGCTGATGAACCAGACCTTGCCAATCATCAGGACAGCCTACACACTGCCCTGGCACAACTCAAATACGGTGAATTTGCTCGCACAACCATCATTAGTCAATCCGCCCAAATGCGTCAAAAGGCAAATTTATCTCAACATCAACTCGCCAAAGCACTTGGCGTATCCGTCCATACGCTAAAATCATGGGAGCAAGGTCAGCGAAATCCCAGTGGCTCAGCTCGTGTGCTTTTAGACTTACTTGCCAAACGCCCCGAACTAATCGGTAAGCTTACCACGTAAACTCACCTTGCATTTGCAGTCTTACAACATAACAGATTTGCAAAACAAACCCACAAAAAATCGGACACCCTGCCCGATTTTTTACCTTAACCGCCTTGCTTACACTTTCACAGGCGAATTTTTTAAAATATCCGTCAAAAGTTGCCAATACACCGCCACGCTCGCCACGTCCACCGCTTCATCAGGAGAATGGGCATTGATAATCGTAGGACCGACAGAGACGATGTCCATGTTGGGATAATTTTTCTTAATCAGTCCACATTCTAGCCCTGCATGAATGACCTTGATGGTCGGTTCATGCCCCAAAATATCAGCATATAAGCGTGCAGTTATGGGTGTAATGGCAGAGTTAGGGTCATAATTCCACCCCACATAGTCGCCGTCAAACACCGCTTTTGCCCCCACCAAATCCGCCACGCTTTGCAAGGTACTGATTACACCTTGTTTGCCGACTTGGGTCAAGGAGCGGACAAGCAAGGTCGCCACAAGCTCGCCATTTGCCACGCCCAGTACCCCAAACGACAGCGATGTCTCCACCACGTCAGCGATGTTGTCGCTGTATCGCACCACGTCAGACGGTAGTACATTGATGAGATTTATCACGGTTTGGCTGTTTTCTATGACGGTATCGGGTCGCTCGGTGTCTTCTGCCGTGATAGACAGTTTGGGTTCTGCCGTGCCGATTTCGCTCTCTATGTCTTTGATAATATTAGATAAAGTCGCCAAAAACTGCTCTTTGTCCGCCCCATTTATCGCAAGAGTTGCCACACTTTCTCGGGCAATGGCATTTCTTAGCGAACCGCCTTTAATGTCAGCGATTTTAAAGTTGCACGTCTGTGATAAAGTCACCAACACTCGCCCCAACAGTTTAATGGCATTTACTCGGTTTTTGTGAATGTCCACGCCCGAATGCCCACCCTTTAAGCCTTTGACAGTCAGACTCATCGCACTGTCATAGCCGTTATCCACATGGCTCACAGGCAACGCCAAATCAGCGTCCACGCCCCCTGCACAGCCCACATAAATCTCGCCTATCTCTTCGGTGTCGGTATTGACCATGATTGGGGCGGTCAGCGTCCCCGCCTGTAAACCTATCGCCCCCACCATGCCCGTCTCTTCGGTCATGGTCAGTAGCACTTCGATGTCAGGGTGAGCCACCGTCTCATCGCTTAGCACCGCCAAACAGCTCGCCATGCCAATGCCGTTATCCGCCCCTAGCGTGGTATCAGTCGCCTTTATCCACGCCTTGTCATCGCTAAATCGCATGATGATAGGGTCTTTGGTAAAGTCGTGGCTCGTACTGGCATTGGCTTGGGGCACCATGTCTAGATGAGCTTGCAAGGCAATGGGCGTGCGGTTTTCCATGCCGACTGTGGCAGGCTTTTTGATGATGACATTACCAATCTCATCACGCCACACGGTGAGTCCACGAGAACTTGCCCATGAGACGATATGGCTTGCTATCGCTTCTTCGTGATAAGACGGGTGTGGAATGCTACAAATCTGGGCAAACCACCGCCACAGCTCGGTCGGGGCAAGGTCTTGGACGACAGATAGGTTATGATTTAGGGCATTTTGGTTTAGCATGAGTTTTCCTTGTAGGTTATTTAAAATTAAAATTTAAAATTGGTATTTAATGAATAAAACAGTTTACACCGCCTGCGTCCGCTCAACGAGCCACGCTTTTGCCCGACCGTCCACACGTCCGATAAGCTCATCATGGACACGTTTGTGATAGTCGTTGAGCCAGCGTTTTTCTTGTTCGGTCAAAAGATGTGGCAGTATTAGACGGGTGTCAAATGGGCATAAGGTCAAATCTTCAAATTTTAAAAACTCGCCAAACTCGCTCTGGCGTGCCTTGACCGCCACCACCAGATTTTCAAGGCGTATGCCCCATTTGCCTTCACGGTATAGCCCCGGCTCGTTACTGGTTATCATGCCTTCACTCATGATACGCTCAGGTGTAACAGGGGCGGTGCGTGAGATGACCTGCGGGCCTTCGTGGACGTTTAGAAAATAGCCCACACCATGCCCCGTCCCATGCCCATAATCTAGCCCCTGTTGCCACAGTTGGTTACGAGCCAATACGTCTAGTTGCATGGACGGTATGTCTTTGGGGAAATGGGCGGTTGCTAGGGCGATATGAGCCTTTAACACATAGGTAACATCACGCTTTTCATCATCGCTAATTTGCCCCACGCCTGCCATGCGAGTGATGTCGGTCGTGCCGTTTTTGTACTGAGCCCCTGAGTCAATGAGTAGCAAGCCGTCCCCGTCCAAATACGCAAATCGCTCGTCTGTCGCCCGATAATGCACAATCGCCCCATTACCCCGAAATCCTGCAATCGTATCAAAACTTGCCGAAACATGGTTTGGCTGGCGACTTCTGGCACGCTCCAACATCTCATCAATGTCAAGCTCAGACACACGCTCGCCTTGGGCAAGTTTGTCTTCTAGCTCGGCAAAAAACTCACACAACGCCACGCCGTCTTGACGCATGGCCCCGCGGATATGATCAATGTCATTGTCGGATTTTATGGCTTTTAGCACGGTGGTAGGATTGACCGCTTTGATGAGTGTAGCAGTTTTTGGCAAATAGGTGAGCGTACCGACCGCCACTTTGGCAGGGTCAAACAGTAGGCTTGCCACCCCACCCAAACGCTCCGCCACGCTGTCATAATGAGCCACGTCAATGCCTGCCACGCTTAGGGCGGACTTGGCGGTGTCGGTGAGTTTGTCATCATGGACAAATAAAGTCGCCGTATCTGCCGTGATAAGTAGGTGCGACAAAAACACAGGGTTAAAATTCACGTCCGCCCCACGCAAGTTGGTGAGCCACGCAATGTCATCAAGGCTACTGATGAGATGATGAGTCGCCCCCTTTTGGGTCATAACCTCACGCACTTTGGCAAGTTTTTGTTTGGCACTCGTATCCACAAACGTCTCATCATGCACATAAATCGGAGCGTTGGGTAGGCTTGGGCGGTCTTGCCAAATCTGCCCCAAAATGTCAGTATCAATGACAAGCTCCATGCCACGCTCGGCAAAGGCTTGGCTTAGACTGTCAAACTCCGCCACAGACAACACCGCCCCGTCTATCGCCACTTTTGCCCCTTGGGGTAGGTTGTCCGCCAAAAACTTGGCATAAGTGGGATGAGCTTGCTCCATTTTTTGTAGCTGTATGCCTGTGCCGTCAAGCTCAATGGGGGCTTGCACCCAATAACGGCTGTCCGTCCACACCCCTGCAAAATCCTGTGTGATGACCAGCGTGCCAACCGACCCTGTAAAGCCAGACAACCACGCCCGACCTTGCCAATACACAGGCAAATACTCGGACATGTGTGGGTCAGCAGACGGTATGATAAGGGCGGACAGTCCACGCTCGGCAAGCATCGCACGCACAGCAAGCACTCGGGCGTGGCGGACATCGGACGGGGTTTTGTGAAAGTCGGTCATGGTTTTTCCTTGATAATACTATAAACGCCTATTTTACACCCAAGCCATTTTTGATACAACATTTTAGTATTTTATGCCCCACTCTCAACTTTATATAAGCAATTGATTTATCACAGGAAAATTGCAATTTACCCCCACAACTCCAAAAAAATAGTTATCAAACAATCAACAAGTTACCATTTTAAGTTGAGAATGAAATATTTTATGTTAAAATACGCCTTTTTATCCATGACCCACATCCCCCAACACGACTTCTCTGCCCACGCCAACCGCATTCGCACCTTGCGTGTCGTCGCCCTAGCCCTATCCGCCTTTATCTTTAACACCACCGAGTTTATCCCTGTCGCCCTACTCTCTGACATTGGGGCAAGTTTTGGCATGCCTGCTCATGAAGTGGGCGTGATGATGACCGTGTATGCATGGATTGTGGCGTGCCTATCCTTACCCGCCATGCTCCTAACCGCCAAGATAGAACGCAAAAAACTGCTCATGGGCTTATTCATCATCTTTATCATCAGTCACATCATGACCGTACTTGCCAGTAGCTTTGCCGTACTACTCATCGCTCGGGCAGGCGTAGCACTGGCTCATGCGGTGTTTTGGTCTATCACGGCAAGCCTTGTTGTCCGTGTCGCCCCCAAAGGCAAACAAACTACCGCCCTAGGCATGCTCGCCACAGGTTCGGCATTGGCGACTGTGTTGGGATTACCGCTTGGGCGGATATTGGGACAGTATCTGGGCTGGCGGACGACTTTTGGGGCGATTGGGGCGATTGCTTTTATTGCCATGATGGTGCTATGGTACATTTTGCCAAAACTACCCAGTCGCAACGTGGGCGACTTATCGAGCCTGACACTCATCGCCAAAAACAAACCCCTTATCGCTGTTTATCTCATGATCGCCCTAGCCGTCACGGCACATTTTACCGCTTATAGTTATATCGAGCCGTTTGTGTTGCACATCAATGCGTTTAGCCCGACCTACGCCACGGCAGTACTGCTCATCTTTGGCTTGGCAGGGATTGTGGCGAGTGTGCTGTTTGGGCGGTATTATGAGCGTTTTGAGCAGGGATTTTTGTGGCTGGCGATGATTGGCGTGCTTGTCAGTCTCATGCTGATGATGATATTGGCAGGTCATGTCATGCTGTGGACGGCATTGACGGTGCTGTGGGGCGTGAGCATGACCGCCATCAGTCTGGTGCTACAACTTCGCACCCTAAAACTCGCCCCACACGCCACGGACGTCGCCATGAGTCTGTTTTCGGGGATTTATAACATCGGCATCGGTGGCGGGGCGTTGCTTGGTGGCATGGTCATCGCTCATCAAGCCCTAGGACTGACCATGATAGGCTATGTCGGAGCAGGTGTGATGTTGCTGGCGGTATTGGTGCATGGGGCGAGTATCAAAATGACACGTCATGCCTAGGGCGTGCAAAGTATGTCCCCGCAAATCCTTTTTAAATGCCCTATTCTCAACTTCATACAAGCGATTGATTTAAAGGGCAAATTGCCATTTGCCCCTACAACTCCAAAAATAATGATGGGATAATCAATGGTTTGCATTTTAAGTCGAAAGTGACGTTTTAAATGATAAAAATACCCCCACCACAAGGCAGGGGTATATCACTATTACCAATCAATTATATATTTATCAGGCGTTGGGCGAATGTAATTCGCCCCTACATTCCCAATTCAACGCATGATTGACTTTGGCAATTTATAGCAAATGTGCAATCGCATCACGCTCTTCGGTTAGCTCGTTTAGGGTAATGTTGATACGCTCTTGGCTGAACTCATCGATTTCAAGACCTTGAACGATTTTGTATTCACCGTTTTCGGTGGTTACAGGGAAACCAAACATCACGCCTTCTGGGATATCATAAGAGCCGTCAGACGGGATACCCATGGTTACCCACTCGCCATTTGAGCCTAACGCCCAATCTCTCATGTGGTCAATGGCAGCATTGGCAGCAGAGGCGGCCGATGATGAGCCACGAGCTTCGATGATTGCCGCACCACGTTTACCGACTGTTGGTAGGAAAGTATTAGCGTTCCACTCTTGGTCGTTAATCATGTCTTTCACGCTCTCGCCGTTAATGGTGGCAAAACGGTAGTCAGCGTACATGGTTGGGCTGTGGTTGCCCCATACGGTGAGCTTTTTGATGTCTTTGACGGCTTTGCCAGTCTTTTTGGCGACTTGGGTCAAGGCACGGTTGTGGTCAAGGCGTAGCATGGCGGTGAAGTTCTTGGCAGGTAGGTCTGGGGCAGACTTCATGGCGATGTAAGCGTTGGTGTTGGCAGGGTTGCCGACTACCAATACTTTAACATCACGGCTTGCCACGTCATTTAGGGCTTTGCCTTGTACGGTAAAGATTTTGGCGTTTTCTTGAAGTAGGTCAGCACGCTCCATGCCTGGTCCACGGGGACGAGCACCGACAAGCAGGGCATAATCTGCGTCTTTGAACGCCACATTTGGGTCGTCCGTGCCAATCACGTCATGCAGTAGCGGGAAAGCACAGTCATCAAGTTCCATGATAACGCCTTGTAGGGCTTGTTGGGCTTTTTCATTAGGGATTTCTAGAAGTTGCAAAATCACAGGTTGGTCTTTGCCAAGCATCTCACCGCTGGCAATACGGAACAATAGGCTATAACCAATCTGACCTGCGGCACCAGTTACCGCAACACGAACAGGCTGTTTGCTCATGACTTATCCTTAAAATAAAATTTGAAAATGGAAAAAATTTTGCTTAATTTTGCCTTTTGAAACCCATTTCAAAAACTGCAAAATCGCCCTAGTGTAGCATATTTTTTGGGGTATTGACAAAGGTTTTTTGGGGCAAATTACCGCCAATTAGCTTTTGTTAATTTACCATAAAAAACTCGTACATTGACGGGCTTGTGTGGACTAGCGGTATTGACAAGCGATTTCCAAGCCATTTTCACAGGCTTTGGCAAACCATTGTTTGGCTTGTATATTTGCCTTAGGGTTGTCTTAAAAGTTTGGGTTGTTTTAGCCCAGATTGGTGTGATAGACAATAAAAAAACCACCCAAAACCAACATCAGTCAATTTTGGGCGGTGTGTCAATGCTAACTCAAACCTGCTTTTGCAAACTTAACATCAAATCATGGGCATATTCAGGATAATGCGGATTGGGGTTTTTGTCACAATAAAATTCGGTTGCCACAAAGCCCAAGCGATTGATATAAAAATGCAAATTTCGCACCGCAGAATAAGGCGTTAATAAATGCCATAGCCGAACCGCTTTATGGTGCGATTCTATAAATTGCCAGATTGTCTGCCCCACGCCCTTGCTTTGAATGCCACTTTTGACATACAAAAAATCCAGCTCACCTTTATCGCCATTGATAACGACAATTGCACCGCCAATCATCTCGCCATTTTCCACCGCCATATAAGCAATCGCCCCTTGCTTTTGCATTGAATCATTGATATGACGCTCGGGCAACTCGTCGCCATAGGTGTCTTTAAAGCTAAGTTGCATTTGTTGTTTAAATTGAGATAAACGGGTGTCATCTAAGGGTAAAATAGTTATCATCGCATTGCCTCTATTTAAATTAGAAAAAACACCGCCCAAGCCACGCCCAGACGGTATTTTAAACAGTATCATTAAATCAATTCGCCACCGTAAATCGCTGATGTAAATGGGCTTTTTGCTCAATATCATCGGCAATCGCCACCGCCAAATCCGCCACGCTAATATCGGCAGGTGAGCCGTCCGCATTGGTCAGCACGTCATCTTGTCCGATACGGTAAGTGCCTGTTTTTTCAAAAGAAACAGGGTTGATAGCAAACATCACCGCAGGCGACAAAAACGCCCAGTTAACGTCCGTGCGAGTACGAAGCTCGCCGAGCAGCTCACGCACCACATTCGCCGCAGGATAGACATCGGCAGGAAAATCGGGCGTGTCCACCAGTTGCAGATTTGGGGCGACATTTAGGCTACCTGCACCGCCCACCACCAGCACATAAGGCACATCTGCACGCTTGACGGCAGATAGGATATTGGCATGACCTGTTTGTAAGTCATTGATAATATTAGGGTTTTCCCACCCTGCATTAAAGGCATTGACCACCGCATCAAAGCCTACCAATTTATCAGCAAAATCAGGACTATTCACGTCCACCGCCACCGCTTGCACGTTGTGGGCTTGATAGACCTTATCTGTGTTACGAGCAAAAGCGGTAACACTATGTCCACGCTCGGCAAGCTCTTTAACTACCGCACCGCCGACAAGACCAGTAGCACCGATAACTGCAAATTTTTTCATAAAAACTCCGATTGAATGTTGGGTTGATAAGGTGTATTATAGGCAAGTCATTTATTTTATGTAAGTACTTACACTTTTGTTAGTATGAAAATAATTTGAAAAAAGTTTTTAAGTAATTGATTTTATTACTTTTTTAAAATTAAGTGAATATATGGTGTATTTACACGCCACTAAAACCCAATTTAAAAAAGGCAAACCCATGCAACACCACGATGACGATAGGGGCAAAGTCCTTGCCAAAGCCTGCCCCCAGCCGAGCGATTTTAAACCATCTAACAAGCCGTTGGGGGATTTTGGTATTGGTTGTACTGCAATCAGGCACAAAACGATTTAGCGAGATACGCCGCGAGATAGAAGGCGTGTCCGAGCGCATGCTGTCTGAAACCCTAAAACAGCTAGAAGCGGACGGTATGCTTGTTCGCAAGTCCTTTGACACCGTTCCGCCCCATGTGGAATATACGCTTACCGACTGGGGCAAACAGGCAAGCGATAAAGTGGCGGATTTGGTGGAGTGGCTAGAAGTCAATTTAAATGATATTTTGGCAAGCCAGCCCAACGCCTAATCCACAAAAAAACCGCCCTATTGGACGGTTTTTTATCTTACACCCATTACCAAGATGGCGATACTGTTCCCATGCGTTGGCTAATTGGGGTATATCTGCCGAGTATCACGCCATAGATGGTGGCGTTTTCCATGACATGCTTGACATACTCACGGGTCTCGCCATAGGGAATGGCTTCGACATACTGGTCAGCACTGATGGTGCCATGCTTGGGTAGCCATTTGCGGGCGGGCGTTGTGCCTGCGTTATAAGCGGCGGTGGCAGGGGCGATTTGCCCATTAAAATCACGGGTCTTATCCGACAGATACCATGTGCCATAGCGGATGTTGGTGTCAGGGTCGCTTGAATTACCACTACCGCCGATTTTACGAGCAATCATCTTGGCGGTGTTTGGCATGATTTGCATAAGACCGCCTGCCCCTACGCCCGAGCGAGCATTGGCAGCAAAACGGCTCTCTTGGCGAGTGATACCATATGCCCATGCAGGGTCAATGCCTGCACTGCCTGCATGGGTCATAAAGCTGTTTTGGTAAGGCATGGGGTGGCTAATCGCTGATGCTCTTAGGGGCGAGTTTTCCATGGCGTGAATGCTACGGCTATAAATTCCCATATCATGAGCTTTTTTGGCGGCAGCAAGCACGAGCTGATGGTCGCCTGCGTTCGTGGTAGTACGCACCGCCCAGTTCCACTCACGCTGAATGTGCTCCATGCTCGCCCCACTCTCCATAAGCTTAAAGGCACGAGCAAAATCAGGGTTTTGCATGATACGAGCAGTATCTCTAGCACTGATGTTTGGCATACCGATACCGCCGATGTCATTGGCGGTCAGGGGCATATTTAGTCTATCACGAGCAAGCAGACCATAATAGTCTAAATTTTTGGTGAGATTTTGGTAAATCTGACGAGCCTGTCCGCCCTTGCCCGTCTGCTCATAGGCACGAGCCAGCCAGTACTGCCAGATGTTCTCGCCTGCCTTGGTCTTACTCATCGCCCCAATGGCGTTAATCACGTCCGTCCATTGTCCAAAATAAATCCCTGCCTGGGCATAATCTTCGGCTTCTTCAAAGTTAAACGGCTCGCCTAGGCTGTTTCTAAACCAATGCACCGCTTCGACATTAAAGCCGTCATCGGTGTTCATGTTCATACGCTTAACGGCAATGCTCCGCCACGCATAGCGACGTGCCATGTCTGAGAGCAGTTTTTGGGGGCGGGCGTTGTCTTGATTAATGTCGTAATTTAGCTGAGTGCTGGCTTCCCAATATGAACGATGAGCCAGTTGGCTGATGGCATAGACATATAGGTATTGATTGGTTTCGCTAAACGGCATGGCGTGAAACCGACTAAAAAAGCCGTTGGGGTTCGAGCGGATACTGGCAAGCGTGCCATAATCGATGGCTAGGTTAAGCTGACGGGCAAGGCTGATGATGTCCGCACTCTTATCAAGGGGCGGGTTGCGTGATGACAGCTGACGGGCGTCGATTCTCATCATGCGAATCAGCCGTTCGTGGCGGTCGGTGCGACTGATGTGGCGGTTATTACCCATTTCTAGGGCGAGCTTGTCGCACAAAGACTGCCTGATTTGGGTGTTTAGCCAGACATTCTCTTTTTGCTCTAAGGCACGGGCGTCATTTGCCCCGTTATAACCTAGGGCGATGGCACATGCTTCGGACGCATCGGCATTGCGGATATTAGGAATGACCGCACGCACGCTGTGATAGTCGCCTTGGCGTGCCTTTTCTTCGGCATAGTCTGCCACGAGTTTTTCGCTGATGACGTGGTTGGGGTACTGCTGAACAAAGCTGTTAATGGTGCTAGGGTCATGATAGGTGATGTCGTTGTTAAGTCGCCAATAGGTCGGGTACATGGCAAACAGCGAGCCTTGCATGCTCTGCTCATACTGATACATGGCATTAGTGTTGGACTTTTGGCGTTCGGCTTCCATGAACTGATAGACACTGCCGTCTTGGCTATAATCTTTGGCATTGGCACATGCCACAAGCGATACGCCCATGACAGATAGGGCAAGGGTGGATAAGGATAAAAAACGTCCAGATGAGCGATGTTTGGTGTGCATGATGAGTTCCATGATTTGGGCGGTAAAAGATGGGTTAGCTTATCAAACTAATTTTGCAACTCATTTAGCGGTTGTATAAAAGTTGTAAAATTGGCGGATATTTTTAATGATAGATAATTAATATTGAAAACAAAAACACAGACAAGCAATGCCAACCATTTTTATTTTAAAAATCCCCAAAATACACACCGAAATAACAAGCACCCCGCACTTATCCAAACACCCTTTTTATCATTCACGGGGTTCTAGATATTTCTCTGCTTCTTCTAAATTGACCGTCACCAGACTAGAAATACCCGCCGTAGGCATGGTAATGCCCTTTAACTCATGTGCCGCTTGCATGGCAAGTTTGTTATGACTGATAAAAATAAACTGCACGCTGTCTGACAACTCATGAATCAGACTCGTAAACCGCCCCACGTTCGCATCATCCAAGGGGGCATCGACTTCATCAAGCACACAAAACGGAGCAGGGTGCTGTTTGAAAATCGCAAAAATCAGACTTAGGGCAGTCAGTGTTTTCTCGCCCCCTGACAGCACGGCAAGGCGTGAGTTTTTTTTGCCTTTGGGCTGTGCCATTAGCACGAGTCCTGCCCGCCATTTGTCCGCCTTGGGCAAGCTCTCATCATCAATGAGTGTTAGGCTTGCCTGCCCACCGCCAAACACTTTGGCAAATAACGCATTCATCTCATCATTGACCGCTTTTAACATGCCCAAAAACAGCTGTTTGGTCTTGTCATCAATGGCACGAATGGCGTCTTGGAGTTTTTTCATACTGTCTGTGATGTCTGCCACCTGCTCATCTAGGGGCGAGACGCGCTCTTCTAACTCGGCAAGCTCTGCCGCCGCCGCCAGATTGACCGCCCCTAGCTTCTCAATGTCCGCCTTAATGTGCTCAATGCGAGAGCTGTTGTCGGCAAATACAGGCGTACTCGCCCGAAAGTCCGCCAACGTGGACGGCAGGTTAAACTGCTCATTCATGCCAAGCATCTGCTCGCCCAAATCCGCCAAACGGCTCTCCCCCACCGCCACATCGGCATGAGCATTGGCAATGCTCGCCTGTGCAGCAGCGAACTTAGCATGGGCATCGGTCAGATTCTCTTGTAGCTTGCCTTGCATGATGACCAGCGTTTTTGCCACCGCTTCATGCTCTTCGCTTTGCACTTTTAGCTCGGCGGTCTCAGCTTTTGCCTGCTTAAAGGCATCTTCTAACACAGGCAGTCGCTCACTCATCGCCACGCTCTGAGCGATAAGCTTCTTGGTCTCAGCATCCGCCTTTGCCACGTTCTCATGGGACAACTCCAACAACCTTGTGGCGTGGGCTTTGTTTTGGGTGAGTGTGGTCTGTTTGAGTGTCAGCTCCTGTCTGTCTTGGGTCATCTGCCTGACCTTGCCTGACAGCTCATCCACGCTTACCGACAGCACATTTAGGGTGTTTTGGGCGACCTGCAATATCGGCAAATGCTCATCTAGTGCCGTCATGCTACGTCCAATCTCATCATCCATGAGCCTAAGCTCGCCATCTAGCTCGGAGAGTTCATCGCTAAGGCTTATCTTTTGGCTGTTAAAATTCTCCCATATCAGCTTATCTTGGCTTATTTGATGTTCTAGTTTGACCAGTTTTGCCTTGCTCTCGTGTAGGCTGTGGGTCAGCTCGCTGTGCTTGGCGTGGCGTTCTTCTTGTGCCACTCTTAGGACATCTAACTCACTCATCATCGCCTTTAACGACCGCTGTTTGTCATCTAGCTCGCTCTCTATCTGCCCCAGTCTCTCTTCTAGCTCATCTAGGCGTTTGGCGTGTTCGGCTCGCTCGCCAAGCATGCCCTGACCCTGTCCGCCCTGCCCCAAAGCAGAGACGTGCATGACCCCAAAAGAGCCGATAATCCATCCTGTCTTTGTCAAAATCAGCACGCCTTGGGCAAGCTCATCCGCCCATGCGGTAACAAGCTCGTCAAAGCCCTGCTCATCAAGCGTTTGGGTATCCACATCTAACAGATACACGCCCTGCCACAGTGCCAATGTGGGCGATTTTATCAAGGCAGTGAGCGGAATGAGTTTGTCGCTACTTTGCCTAAAATTGGGTGCGGTATACAGCACCATACTCGGCAAGCGTTCATGGGCAGATAGCCCTGATGTATCGCCTTTGTGCTTGGCTTTTTTGCCGTCTTTTTTCTTATCCTTTTTATCATCATGACTGTGCTTGCCATCGTGCGTGGCTGTTGACAGATGATTGATGAGTGGTAACAAAGAAAAATCACGCCCATCGCCCATCACCCGAGCGTCCAGCCAAAAGCCCAGAAATTTATCCAGCACATCGGCATGTTTTTCGCCATCACGGGTCAGCTTAATGCTGTCTTTTAATGAGTCCAGTTGGGACATGGCGATACCATCCACGCCACTTTTGGTGTCAGCGACCACACCATCAGCCCCACTGTTGTCTGCACTGTCATCATGGGCGGACGGGGCGTGCTTGGGTTTATGTACCAGTTTGTGTAGGGTATCATACTCGCCCATCATGGACGCATGGCGTTTTTCTAGTGCAGACAGCTCATCTTGTAATGCTTTGACTTGCCGACTTTTTTCATCAAACACTTGTCTGCCGTCATCATCAGATAACTCATCAATGGCAAGGTTTAGCGTGGCGATGTTGCTCGTCAGCGTCTTTATCTCGTCCTGTTCTTTGTCGTGGTTTTGCTCTTTGTTTTCATGCTTATTGATGAGTTCTTGGTATTTTTTGGTGACTCGCTCGTGACTCATGAGCAGGCGGTTTTTTTGTGCTGTCGCCAGTTTGTGCGTGTTTTCTAGGTCGCTCTTTTTTTGGGTAAGCTCGCCCACTTGCTGTTTGGCGGTGTTAAACGCCCCTTGGGCTTGGGTCAGCTCCTCTTGTAAGGCGGTCAGCTTTAACGCCCTCTCGGTCACATCAGGGCTGATTTGCCCAAGCTCTTTGTCAATCTCATCAATGCTTTTTTGATTCTCCACAATGCTCGCCTCCGACTGGGCTTTGAGTTCGGTTAGGCGGGCGATTTTGTCTTCACAACTGGCAATCTCTTGGTTTAGGCTATAATAGTTATGCTCTGCCGTCTGCTCTTTCATGCGGGCGTTATGGTAGTTGTCGCGTGCGTCATCTTTGAGCCAGTTTGCCTCGGCAAGTTTGGCTGAGTGGACATCCAGCTCTTTTTTGGCTTTATTGACCGCTTGTTCTAGCTCGTGCAGGATTTGGGCGGATTTGTCTTTGTCTTGTTTTTTGGTTTCTAGGTATTGCCACGCCTCAAAAATGCGTTTTAATAAGTCATTTTTATTCAGCTCAAACAGCTTATCATTTAGGGCTTGGTATTTTTTGGCGGATTCGGCTTGGCGAATGAGTGTTTTGTGCTGTTTTTTCAGCTCGCCTTGTAAGTCATTAAGACGTGCCAGATTGTCCTTGGTTTCATTGAGCTGTTTTTCGGTCTCGGCTCGGCGTGCCTGATAGCGTGACACACCCGCCGCCTCTTCGATGAACTCACGCAGTTGCATGGGGCTAGAATCAACAATCCGCCCTATCATACCCTGCTCAATCACCGCATAACTTCTCGCCCCAAGCCCCGTTCCCAAAAATACATCCACCACATCACGGCGACGTACCTTTTGCCCATTGATATAATAATCAGACTTACCCTCCTTGGTCACTTGACGGCGTAGGGTCAGCTCGTGGTATAGGTTTAGGGCATGGCGAATGCCTGTACTCTCATCTTGGGTATGCTCAAAGGTCAGCTCCACGCTCGCCAAACTCTTGCCCGCTCGCCCCTCCACGCCTGCAAAGATGACATCGCTCATCGCCCCACCCCGAAGCTGTTTGGCAGACGTTTCGCCCAGCACCCAACGTATGGCATCAATCACGTTAGACTTGCCACAGCCGTTTGGCCCGACAATGGCGGTAACGTCGTGCTTAAAGGTAAAAGTCGTGGGATTGGCAAAGGATTTAAAGCCTGATAGTTTTAGGGATTTTAGACGCATGATGATTGGGATTGGGTATGGAAAAGGGGTGTATTTTAGCAAAAATTTATAGATATGAAAAACTTAATTTATTGATTTGGCTTGTTTTAAAAAAATAAAAATCATCAAAAATTCCTAGAAAATTTGTGTATATTTGTTATAATATCCAAACCTATTGTATCAGAGTCATCTTATGCCCATAGTTCGCCCAAGCAGTCAGCAGTCAGCAGTCAGCAGTCAGCAGTCAGCAGTTTAGTCTAACAACCCCAAAATTTACTGTCAAGGATTTAATCCTACCAGACAGCACCCTAAACAGCATTCACGACTTTTTATCCTACCAAAAACACGCCGAACACATCTTTAACACATGGGGTCTTGCCACCACACACGCCCACCAACGCCAAATCGCCATTAACCTATACGGCTTACCTGGTACAGGTAAAACCATGGCATCACACGCCATTGCTCATGAACTTGGCAAACCACTCATCGCCGTCAATTATGCCGAGATAGAATCAAAATACGTTGGCGAAACTTCCAAAAACATCACAGCCCTTTTTAACACCGCCAAAGAGCAAAATGCGATTATCTTTTTTGATGAAGCAGACGCTATTTTAAGTCGCCGTGTTACCAATATGTCGCACGCCACCGATGTGAGTGTCAATCAAACCCGCTCGGTACTGCTGACACTCATGAACGACCACGAAGGCTTGATTATTTTTACCACCAATTTTATTGAAAATTATGACCCTGCTTTTATGCGAAGAATCCTATCGCATATTCTTTTTGAATTACCTGACTTAGGCAATCGCCAAAAATTGTGGCAAAAATACATCCCCACCGCCCTACCCCTAGCCCCTGATGTCAATTTTGAGATTTTGGCAGAACACTCAGACGGGCTGTCTGGCAGTGATATTAGCAACTGCGTGTTAAAGTCAGCTCTGTCTGCTTCACGAAGTGGCGATAATTCTGTCTCTCTTTCTCATTTTACAAAAGCAATTGATGAGATTAAGACAAGTCAAAAGGCAAACCAATTTTCACAAATAACAACCAAGCAAGTTAGTGAAGAATATGTAAAAACCCAACTTGGCGAAAAAACATTTAATCAAGTTAAAAATAAGGAATGATATATGATTGATCCAGTAAGCCTACTACTTTGGATGGCTGCAGGTGCGGCTGTTGGTGCGGCTGTGGTTATTTTTTGGGAAGAAATTAGAAATTTTTTCATTGAAAGCTTTCAAAGACTTCCTGTAGAAGTACAACAGAATTTGCAAGGTGTTGTTTCTTTGGCAAAAGCCGTGGACAGAGCTATTATTAAAACTTTTAAATATTACTCGTACGATCAAGTAACCCAATCATGGAGTGAAACAGTCGAAACAAAGCGTATTAATGACAGCGAAGTTCCTGAGCACATCCGAAATAGATTAAAGTCCGGCAATACAGTAGATATTACCGATGAAGTCGCTAAAGAGTTACAATTACACCTTTAAGGAGTTACAATGCTTAAGAAAGTTATGGCGGTTATGACCACACCTATCGCACTAGGTGCCATTCAAGAGATATTTTTTAAGGAAAAAGAACCCGTCTCAATAGAATATATATTGGACAATATCTCTCCTGATATAGACAAAGAAATCATAGACACCGTTAGCAAAAAAGAATTAAATCCGATTGGCGGAGAGATTATTATTTATATTGATAATCACACAAAAGATGTTATTATTGAGTGGGATTTTTACTTTAAAGACAGGCAAGGAGAATCTGATCAAATGACAAAAATAAGTAGCAAAAAAATGGTAAGGCAAGAATACATTACTAGAGACGATTACCTATCTTTAAAAAATAAACCTTTAAATTTTCCGATAACCAGTCCTGACATCAAGCATGGAGATTAAAAACGAATCTTACAGAAAATCAAATCAACGAGATAACATCTCTCATAAAAGAAAATGAAGTTATTTATGAGAGACGTCAATATTTTCAAAAGTATTGCTTAAATACCTTAGGCATCGGCATTCCCATATATAATTTTTATGACTATGATGAATTAATACATTACAGACAAGTTGAGAATGACTCTACTATCTACAAAAAGATAGTAGGGGATAGACAAAAATTTGAATTATATTATGAAGACATACACCAAGAAATATATAATAATAAAAAAATAATAAACACTGTTAAAAATGATATTTTATTCTATATAAAAAGCAAATCTATTATATCTGTAGATCAAATCAAAAAATCAAATTTTGATTTTTTAACAAATTTTTATGTTGAATTTTTTTTAGAAGAACTCCACAAGATGGAAAAGTTAGATAAAATCAATATTAGTAATGATCAAGTGGTATATAAAATAAAACCTAAGGATTGAAATATGAAAAACATAAACAAGAATGATTTAAAATTTTTACCTCAGTTTGATTACAACCCATATTCTTATAACAATGAAAAAACCACACCAAAAGACCCTATGGGTATAGAAAATGCTTTAAGTCAGCAAATAAAAAGAACGCAATCTAATGAGCTTTCTCACGAAGAAGATTATGTTGATACAGACAATAGAATTGGTCGTCTAAGATATTTGAGAAGCCTATTGGCTAATCAGCTAATATTTCTTTTGACAGCTTTTTTTATCATCATTGCCATACTATCAGAAAGCTCCATTTATGATTCTGCAAGTGGATATCTAATTCTTTCAGCCATCTACCCATGCTGGAGAATATTATGGCAAACAAGAAAAAGGTTGCACGATATCAACCTAACAGGCTGGCATACTTTATGGGTACTAGTTCCTTATCTTAATTTTTTATTCATAGTATACTTAATCTTTAAATCTGGCGATGAAAATAAAAATGATTATGGATTGCCATCCAAGCCAAATCCAGAATTAGATTTAACTATAATTATATGCATTATTGGTGCATGTATATTTTCTTGGTCTGTGTTAAATGAGTATATAAGACCCTATTCTGACGATTATGAATATTACGACTCCTATTACTCAGATCCTGCCTACTAAAATACAACCAAAGAACTTTAAAGCTGTCATAATTATGATATATGAGGGCATGCTAAGTACTTTCTTTAATATTGTCGTTTTTTATAGGCGTGCACAGCACGCCCCTACATACTTATGACAAATATCAAGCTCAATAGGCACATTCTACCCCACTACCCCACTCCACACCAATTGACAACCCACCACAATCAATAGACACGCAAAGGCTTTTTTGAGCGTCCCTGCTGGCAGTTTATGGGCGATTTTTGCCCCAAGTTTGGCAGTGATAAAGCTCGCCACACTAATGGCGACAAACGCAGGCAAATGTACAAAGCCAAGCAGTCCTGCCACAGGCTCACTCATGTTTGCCACATGACTTCGTCCAAATACCATAAAGCCCAACGCCCCTGCAATGGCAATAGGCAGACCGCACGCTGCCGAAGTTCCAACCGCTTGTTTCATGGGCAGACCTGCGTGGGTCAGATACGGCACGTTTAGGCTACCACCGCCAATCCCAAAAATCGCCGAAGCCATACCAATCACACCGCCCGCCACGCTTTGACTCATCGGCTTGGGCAGGGGCTTAATGTTCTCGTCCGCCTTTTTCATGAACATCTGTATGGACATGGCAATGGCAAACACACCAATCAATACTTGCAAATAATCTCCCTTGATAAGCGTCGCCACCCACGCCCCAAACAACGAACCGACCACCAAGCCATAAGTCAAATTTTTGAACACGTCCCAACGCACACCGCCTTTTTTGTTGTGAGCGGTCAGCGAGCTGATAGACGTGATGATGATGGTCGCCAACGCCGTCCCCACCGACACATGGGGGATAATCTCGCTCGGAAAGCCATACGCCCCCAAAATCCACACGAGTGCTGGCACGATGATAAGACCACCGCCCACGCCAAACAGCCCTGCACACACGCCCGCAAACGCTCCTGCGACCACAAACCACAGATACATCATGTTACATACTCTCACATTTACCAAATTTATGGTATTATAGCTTATTTTTATTCATTTGAAACGACCAAAAACCACCCCATGCCAAATTTTTTGACCGCCACGCCCCACACCCATTTTGACACGACAGGCAGCACCAACACCCAGCTTATCCACGCCATTACAGACGGCACGCACCCCCACACCGCCCCCCACCTATACACAGCAAGCCACCAAACGGCAGGGCGTGGACAACATGGGCGGACGTGGGTAAGCGGTGCAGACAATGTTTTTTTGTCTTTATATGCCCCCATTGGGCAAGGCGAATTTGAACTACATCAATTATCAGGCTTATTGTCTTTGGCGGTAGGCTATCAACTTGCCCAATTAAAAATCATTCAAACCATTAACCAAACTCGCACCGAAAATAACCTACCCCCCATTGGCGTAAAATGGGCAAATGACGTGGGCTTTTATGATGATGAAGTAGGATTTTTTAAAAAACTCGCTGGCATTTTAATTGAACCTGTTTTTAAAAAATTGGATAAAAATACACTTGTGGGCGTGGTGATTGGCGTGGGCTTAAATGTCAATAATTCGCCTATCATCAAAGACGGTCTTTATCAAGCAACGTGTTTAAAAGAATTATCTGATATAACTACCACCGCCCAAGATTTATATATCCCTATGGCAAATGCGATATTTCAAGCAGTGGAAATTTGCAATCATTGCAAAGAACCCATGTATCTACAAAATTTTATTGATAAATTTAACGCCAATCATCTTTTGACCGACAAACTTATTCATATTTTTATGCAAAATAATATGACCGATATTTACGCAAAAGGCAGATGTATCGGCATTGGCAATCAAGGCGAATTGTTATTAAATGATCATGGCGATATTAAGCCGATATTTGCAGGTATGGCAAAAATCGTGAATTAGGTTTTATTTGGCATGGTTAATTTATATAAATACCAAAACCCATTTTATTAAGGAAAATCATGAAAAAACTTTGGCTAGATTTGGGCAATACCCGCCTAAAATATTGGATTGTAGATAACGACACGATTATCGCCCATGACGCAAAAGAACACCTAAAAGCCCCCAATGAATTATTGCTTGGACTGCTTGGCACGCTGGCGAGCTTTGAGCCTGAATTTGTGGGGATTTCTAGCGTGCTTGGCGATAAGATTAACACCGCCATCAATAAGACCTTGCAAGGCTTTAACGTGCCATTTGAATTTGCCAAAGTGAACGCCAACCACCCCCTTTTGACAAGCCATTATGACCCTAATCAGCTTGGCGTAGATAGATGGCTACAAATGCTCGGCGTGGTTGATCGCACCAAAAAACAATGCGTGGTTGGTTGTGGCACTGCCCTAACGATTGATTTGATAGAACATGGCACACATTTAGGCGGATATATCCTGCCCAACGTCTATATGCAACGCCATGCCCTATATGCAGGCACCCAACAAATTGCGGTGAAAGCTGGGCGATTTGATAGCACCGAGCTTGGACGAACAACTTTTGATGCGGTCAATCATGGCGTACTGTTTGGCGTGGTGGGGGCGGTGCGTGCGGTGCGAGCAGACTACCCTGATTTTGAGATTACGCTCACAGGGGGCGGAGCGGACATGATAAATGTGCAGTTTGGGGGCGAGCTTGACATCGAAACAGAGCTACTGCTGGCAGGACTAAGACGGTATTTTGCTTGACACAGGTCGCAACAGAGCACAATCCATCACTTAACCTGCTATTTTGCCAAATCCCAAATCTCCCCCTTATCCACAACCCCCACCTTATCAGCAAACACAGCCTGTCCCATCGCCTTTGCCAACGTATCGGTTGGCATGGGTTTGACGGACATCAGTAGCCCAAAGCGGTTTGCCAAGCCCAGCACTTTTTCGCCCAATCGCTCGCCCATGCGGTCGCTGTTTTGCCGTTTTAATAACGGTGGTCGCATGAGTATGAGCTTATCAAAACCAATGGCGGACAATGACTGCTCCATGTCGCCTTTTAACCGATAATAAAACAGCGGACTGTTTGGGTTTGCTCCGTCTGATGAAATGGCAATCATTTGTCCCACGCCATTTTGGTGGGCGATTTTGGCGACATTGACGGTATAATCATGGTCGATTTTGTACTGCTTAGATTTACTGCCTGCTTGCTTTAAGGTCGTGCCAAGACAGCCAAACAGCACGTCTCCACGCACCTTATCCGCCCATGTGTCGGACGTATCAAAATCAACGATATGAACGGTCAGTTTGGGGTGGGTCAGCTCAATCGCTCGCCTAACAAATACCGTAACTTTATCAAATCGCTCATCGGCTAATAACTGCTCGGTCAAGGGCGTGCCTGTCGCCCCTGTCGCTCCGATGATTAGGGCGTGTAGGTGGGTTTTCATGGTGTTGTCCAAATCAAAAGGACATTATAGCACAGATTAAACACCGCCCATTTGATTTGGACGGAATTTACCCATTGCACCTATTTGTCAAAAACAGCTCCGCCACCGCCCACACCGCATTAAAATTATCGGCAAACACGCTGTGAGACGCATTCAGTCAGGCATTTTCGCTGTTGCCTGATTTGTTAAAATGAGCGATTTGGTAACCGTTGTCCCTGCCCATTTTTTAGGACAATGCCCTGATTTGACGGTGCTAGAACCGCCTTTTGCCATTGACGGCCATCAAAAGGTCATGGCATGGCATGCCAAAAGCCATTATGACCCCGTGCAGATGTGGTTTCGGCAGGTGATGAAAGATGTGGCGGGGAAAATTAGGGGATTTCAGGCAGCCTGAAAGCTTAATTTTGCAAAATTTCAATAAAAAACACCGCTTGAAAACTCAAACGGCGTCTCTATCCCAACCAAATTAAACATTCAAAATCCGATTTGCCCGAATCACATTCTCATGCGAAAAGTCGCCCCCTGTTAGTTTGGGTAACTCGCCCACCGCATAGGCACGATTTTGGCGGACGCTGGCAGGCGTTTGGGCGGACTTGGCACGGCTTTGGCGTAATTCATGGGCGATATAATCACAGCAATACCCTGCTGAATTGGGTTGTTGTCGCCACGAACCTGCCAAATCGCCACCGTCAAGCGGTTCAAATCCGCATTGCTCCACCAGCGTCATAACCTGCCCTTTGGCACGCTCATCATTGCCCGCCACCCACATGGCTAGGCGGTCTTTTTTATCGGTACTACCCAAATTGGCAAGCGAATGGGCAAGTAGCATATTAAAGGCCTTGACCACATCTCGCCCCACAATACGGCTAACCCACACACTCTCCGCCATGCCGTTATCAATCTCATCAATCGGTCTATCCCGAAATTCAGGGTAATAATTGGCGGTATCCACCACCACGCAATCAGGCGGTAAATGTTGCCACAGCGATTTTGGCAAATCGGCAATAGCAGGCGTTGGCACCGACAAAATCAGCACATTAGCCCCCACGCCCACCGTGTCCAAATCGCAGGCATTTGCTCCAATTTTGTCGGCAAAATCACGCACGCCGTCCACGCCTTTTGAGTTGGCGACAGAGACATTATACCCCGCCTGAGCAAGTTTTTGGGCGATTGTACCGCCAATTTGCCCGATACCAATGACCGCAATATTCATCATTTCTGCCCTTATTTCACACGCTCGCCAATCCATTCAGCCACGTCATCATTGATTTTTTGTCCGCCTTTTTCAAGCATGAGTAAATGCCCAAAATTAGGATACAGCACCAAACTTTTGTCATTTGATTTGGTTTCATTATAAAAATCAATGGCATCTTGTGGCGAGACAAACACGTCTTTATTACCGCTAATGAGCATCACAGGGGCGGTAAATTGACGACCGTGGTCTTTTAAGTATTCCAGCCCTTCTTTAAAGCTGTTAGGGAAAGAGACTGAGAATTTTTCAAGCATCAATGGGTCGCCACCCACCGACAAACCTTCACCATTAAACGGCAAATTCAACGTGGTCATCGCCACCGCACCACTCACAAAACTGTCTTTTGGCTCTGGGCGTGGCAGGTAGCCAAAATTCATCTGATGATAACGAAGCACGCCTGCCGCCAAAATAAAGCCGTTTACGTCATCAGGGTATTTGGTGCCGTACAGTGCCGAGATGTGTCCGCCCATGCTGTGTCCCAGTACAAAAATGGGCGTGTTTGGGTATTCGGCTTTGGCTTTTTGCACGACCAAACGTAAATCTTCCACCATTTCAAAATAGCTGTTGATATGAATGCTGTCTCGTCCGTCCGATTTGCCGTGTCCACGGTGGTCAAAGCGGTACACGCCAATGCCGTCTGCATTCATTGTTGTGGCAAAATCGCCAAACACGCCCGAATGACTCGCCAAACCATGCGAAATCACGACAATCGCTTTGGGTTTGGTGTTTGGGATGTCTTTTTGCAGGTGCAATTTTAAGTCGTCTTGGGTGCGGATATGGGTAATGACGGATTTGGATTGAACTGCCGTTTTTACAGGCTGTGTTGGTGTTTTGGCGTGAGCGACACCGCTGGCAAAGGGCAAAGTTAAGGCTAATGCTAAGGCAAGGGATTTGATTGATGATTTCATAATAACAACTCTAAAAATGGAAAGTAGCGTTATTATAAAATTTTAAAATTGATAAAAGAATAATGATTTTTGGAAAAGATGTTTTTAAAAATGCAAAAAACATTCATCACAACACAGCATTCCAATACCACCACTTTTCTGCTTTTCTGTTTTACCATCATCAAACCCCAAATAATAAATTTTACTGATATATTCATGAAAAGTTAGCCATAAATTGAGCAATTCTACCACTTTTGTGGTATTTTTATCATTTTATCTGATGAATTTATCAAAACAATCCTTAAATAACCCCACATATTTTGTGGGTTCATACCAACAATTCTGTTATAATCAAATCAAGAAATCATGCTGATAAAAGTTTGATATTTGTTGCATTTTATCAATATTAGATGATGATTTTTTATTTTAAATCCTTAAAATTTATAAGGATATTTTACCCGATAGGGAAATTGGCAAGGTTTTATTTTTACCATAATTTAACGATAATAAAAAGGTGAACGTATGCCATTTAAGCCCATTCCTGCGGTCATTGCCGTGCTTGTTACTCTTATCATTTGGTTTGGTATTCCTGTGCCACAAGGCGTTGAGCCGAACGCATGGCACCTGCTTGCGTTGTTTGTCGGGACGATTGTTGCTATCATTGGCAAAGCGCTGCCCATTGGGGCGATTTCTATCATCGCCATTACCCTTGTTGCTTTGACAGGCGTAACCGCCGACACGCCCAAAGATGCGATGAAAGATGCGTTATCCAGCTTTTCAAGTCCGCTCATCTGGCTTATCGCTGTGGCGGTCATTATCTCACGGGGGCTTGTCAAGACAGGGCTTGGGGCTAGGATTGCGTATAATGTCATCGGCTTTTTTGGCAAAAAGACACTCGGCATTGGCTATTCCTTGGCAATCGCTGAGACCCTGCTTGCCCCCATTACCCCATCCAACACCGCTCGGGGCGGGGCGATTATCTACCCCATTACCCGCTCTATTGCCGAGAGTTTTGGCTCAAAGCCCGATGACGGCACCACCAAAAAAATGGGCGAATATTTATCACTGGTAAATTATCAATCCAACCCAATCACGTCCGCCATGTTCATCACCGCCACCGCCCCAAACCCTTTGGTGGTAGAGCTTGTCGGCAAAGCCACGGGCAACGAGATTCATCTGTCGTGGACAACGTGGGCACTCGCCATGCTCCTACCTGGGCTTGCGTGTATCCTGCTTATGCCCCTTGTCATCTACGTCCTTGCCAAGCCTGAGATTACCCAAACGCCTGATGTCAAAGACTTTACTCGCCAAAAACTTGCCGAGCTTGGCAAACTAAGCCGTGATGAGAAAATCATGCTTGGTGTATTTAGTGGCATGCTTCTGCTATGGGCGAACGTGCCTGCCATGCTGTTTGGTGATGCGTGGGCGGTGGATGCGACAGCGGTGGCGTTTTTGGGCTTGTCGGTGGTGATTTTGACAGGCGTGCTGACGTGGGATGACATTCTAAAAGAAAAGTCGGCTTGGGATACGCTTGTGTGGTTTGGCGTGCTGATTATGATGGCGACCTATCTGAACAAACTTGGGCTCATTGCATGGTTTTCAGGGCAGATTGAGACTGCCATTGGGGACATGGGTCTTGGCTGGGTCGGTGCGGTGGTGATTTTGACCCTTGTGTATCTATATACCCATTACTTTTTTGCCAGTACGACCGCTCACATCACGGCAATGTTTGGGGCATTTTATGGCGTGGGACTGGCTCTTGGGGCTCCGCCCATGCTCTATGCCTTGATTTTGGCGGCGTCAAGCAGTCTGATGATGACGCTCACGCACTACGCCACAGGCACAGCCCCTGTCATCTTTGGAGCAGGCTATGTCTCGCTGGGGCAATGGTGGAAAGTCGGGGCGGTCATGAGCGTGGTCAATCTTGTGGTATGGATTGGCGTGGGGCTTGTGTGGTGGAGGGTGCTTGGGTATTATTGATGGGCATCATGAATTAAGATTTGCAACATGATGGTGTAAGACATCTTGATAAACCCTTGATAAACCTTGACAAATCCTTGATTGGACAATACCAAAAAATAAGGGCAAATCGCTGAACCGACCCCCAAATCTTAGACATAAGATTAAAGGTTAGGTTGTTGCAAGTG
>ERZ1023440.75-NODE-75-length-38462-cov-296.231624_pt1 | contig 38462 bp, 34 predicted proteins | sample MGYA00380520_ERZ1023440 | MGnify/ENA primary metagenome ERZ1023440 (study PRJEB33173, sample SAMEA4830335) | metagenome | study: EMG produced TPA metagenomics assembly of the PRJEB25223 data set...
AAAAAACCATTGACTTAGGTGGGGTATCATGGTATCTGAGCTTGTCGAAGGGTGATAGAAAACCGTAGGTTGCCCAAGCTCACCACGAACGGTTTTCTTAGTTTATTTCAAATTCAAAAGCGTATAAGACAAAAACAATGAGCAATAAAAACTGCTGTGGGGGCAATTGCCACACCGACAATCAAACCCCACAATCAAATAACCCACAAATTGACATTAAAAAAATGCCCGATTTGACCGCCACTCACAAACAAACAAGCATGGCGGACAAAGCCCCATTTCAATGGGAATTTTTATTGCCAAAATACTGGGGAATTTGGCTTGCGTTAATGATATTTTTACCGCTTGTTTATTTGCCACTTCGTATCCAGTTTTGGCTTGGCAGAAAAATTGGCGAATTGGCGTATATGCTTATCAAAAGACGGGTCAAAGATACGCTCACGAATTTAACCCTTGCCTTTCCCAATAAAAGCGATGATGAAAAAGTGCTAATCGCCAAACAGGTTTTTGTCAATCAAGGCATTGGTATTTTTGAGACGCTAAACGCATGGTTTCGCCCCAATGTCTTTAAACGCACGTTTAGCATTTCAGGATTACAGCATTTAATCACCGCTCAAAAAGAAAATAAAGCCGTGATATTATTGGGCGGGCATTTTACGACATTAGATTTGGGTGGGCGATTATGTACGCAGTTTTTCCCTGCTGACTGTCTATACCGTAAACAAAATAATCCGCTTTTGGAATGGTTTATCTATAATGGTCGCCGTCATATTTTTGATGAGCAGATTAATAGCCGTGATATGAAAAAACTCATCAGTCGAATTAAAGATAGTAAAGTGATATGGTATAGCCCTGACCAAGATTTTGGCTTGGAGCATGGGGTCATGGCGACATTTTTTGGCGTGCCGTCTGCAACCATTATCGCCCAAAGACGATTTGCCAGCATGAATAAAAAAAATCCGCCTGTGTTTATTGCCTTTGATATGATTCGCCAAACGCCTGACAATATCCCCAAAGGCAAACGCCCGCATTATCATATCAGCCTATCGCCTGTCATTGAAAATTACCCAAGCGATGATGAAGTGGCGGACGCCCAGCGTATTAACGACATCATGGAGCATAGTATCAAAAAGGATATTGCCCAATGGATGTGGTTTCATCGGCGGTTTAAAACGCAGGCGGACGGGACGGATTATTATGGGTGAGTTATTTTAACCAGTTTTCCACTCTTAGTCCGTCCACTCGGTTAAATTCACGTTCGTTATTGGTAACGACAACCAACCCTAAACTTCTGGCGTGTCCTGCTATCATGACATCATACGCCCCAATGGGTGTACCTTGTTTTTCAAGCGTGGCTTTGATGTTGGCGGTTTGAAAACTGGCACGAACATCATAATCCAATACGGTCAGCGTATCAGCAAATACTTCTAAGGCATGAAAGGATTTTTCACGAGACATGGACTTTTCAGCACCGACCGCCAGCTCCATGAGTGTTACGCTACTAATACAGAGCTCGTATTGATGTAGATTAAACCGCTCACGCACAATTTGCGGTTTGTTTTTCATGGCATAAATGCAAATATTGGTGTCAAGCATATAAGTCATCATGGGAAAAGCTCTTCTCGCTCTTGGGGCATGGGTTGTTCCCGTTCACTCATAAAATCATCTGGCACGTCCACATGGTCAAAAAAATAATCCCATGCCGACCCCGCAGGCGACAAGATGCGAGTATTACCCACCACTTTAACATCAACGTGCTTGATGTTATCAGGGAATGCCACGACTTTGGGTAGGCGAACAGCTTGGGTCTGGTTGGTTTTAAAGATACTGGCAACAGTCATAACAATTCCCCTTATGATTGTGTATATTTTAGATATATACATTATAAAATTTCCTGCTTATTTTGTCAAAATGATTTTTGCCAGACTATAAAAAATGATAAAATATAGGGTGTGCTTGCCTTTGGTATTTGCAATAAAAACTGATTAAAGCGAGAAACTTTATCGTATTATAAAAATGTTATCAATGTCAGACATGCCCTATATTTTAAAGAAAATTTTAAAAAAATTTGCTATAATTGACATTCATTTTGACAAGGATAAAACCATGCAACTTACCACAAGAGAATTGGTTGAAAAATTTGGCTCTCATCGCTTGATTGTGCTTGATGATGATGTTTTGGCAGATTTTGACGATGATACCGTGCTTTTATTATCCGCCCAAAAACCAACCAAAAAACCCATTTTGCCAGAAATTGCCAAATACGCCAATTTTTTAAAAAATGATGTTGCCGATGATAATGAAAATATTGACGAGCAAAGCAAACGCATCATGGCAATGCTAAATGCTGATGATAAACGCATTAAGGCAGGTTTATGAAAACCATTAGCATAGACACCAATATTCTTGCCCGTTATTTTTTGGGCGATGATATTGACCAACAAGAAATGGCATTGCAATTATTAAGTAATTATCAATGTTTTGTACCCATAACAGTGATATTAGAATTGGCGTGGGTATTACAATCTTACGATAAATCAAAACTAAGTGTCATTGAAAGTATTTTGATTTTATCAAAATTACCCACGATTATTTTAGAACATAAACAAGCGGTAATTTCTGCAATGCGTTGGGCGATTGAAGGCATGGATATTGCTGATGCCATTCATTTAGCCATTGCCAAACAGTATGATTATTTACCATTAAGCAGTTTTGATAAACGATTTATCAATAAATCAAAAAGCATTGATAATGCACCCATTTGCCAAACCGTCAAAAGTTTGATTGAACAATAATTTAACATTAAGAGAAAATCATGACCGCACCAACCACCAAACGCATTTTAACAGGCATTACCACCACAGGCATTCCCCATTTGGGCAACTATGTCGGAGCGATTCGCCCTGCCATTCAAGCGGTGCAAAACTCCGATGATGACGCCTTTTTCTTTTTGGCGGATTATCATGGGATTATCAAATGTTTTGACCCTGATGAGATTCATCGCTCCACCAAAGCCATTGCCGCCACTTGGATTGCCTGCGGTCTTGACCCCGAGAAAGTTACCTTTTATCGCCAGTCGGACATTCCTGAGATTCCTGAGCTTGCGTGGATTTTAAACTGCTCTTGTGCCAAAGGTCTGATGAACCGAGCCCACGCCTACAAAGCGAGCGTGGATATGAACCTTGCCAAAGAAGACACGGACGCTGACTTTGGTATCAGCATGGGGCTGTTTAGCTATCCTGTGCTGATGAGTGCGGATATTTTGATGTTTAACGCCACGCACGTCCCTGTCGGCAAAGACCAGATTCAGCACATTGAAATGGCACGAGACATTGCAGGGACGTTTAATTTTAAATACAAAGAGCTGTTCACGCTCCCGACTGCCGTAACGGACGAAAACACGCCCCTACTGACAGGGCTTGACGGTCGCAAAATGAGCAAATCCTACGGCAACACCATTCCGCTATTTGGGGACGGCAGTCCCACCATTGACCCGCAAAAGGCACTAAAAAAAGCAATCGGACAAATCGTAACCAACTCCCAAGCCCCCGAAGAACCCAAAAATCCCGATGAATGTAATATTTTTGAGATTTATAAGGCCTTTGCCACGCCTGATGAGATAAATGCCCTTGCCGAGCATTATAGACGTGGTATCGGTTGGGGCGAAGCTAAGGAGATTTTGTTTAACAAGATTGACGGCGAGATTGCTCCCATGCGTGAAAAATACGCTCATCTTATGGCAAATCCTAAGGAGCTTGAAGAGATTTTGCAAATGGGGGCGGTTAAGGCTCGCCGTGTCGCCCAAAAACAGCTCGATAAAACCAGACGTGCGATTGGGATTAAACCGCTTGCGAAGTTGAAATAAATGGATATTTTGCCCATTTTTATCAATTCATTAAAACCACTTTTGTGGTTTTTGCCAATATTTTTCATCATCGCCTTTTTAAAATCACCCTTATTTAAAGGGTGGTTTGGCGAAAAATTGGTAAATATAAAATCAAACAGTACTTTACCAACAGATATTTATCATGATTTTCATGATGTTTTAATTCAAGATGAATTTGGCATTACGCAAATTGACCATATTTATATTTCTAAATTTGGTATTTTTGTGGTGGAAACCAAAAATTATCAAGGTTGGATTTTTGGCAAAGTTCATGATAAAAAATGGGTGCAAAATATTTATGGCAAAAAGCAATTCTTTCAAAATCCATTACATCAAAATTACCGACACATCAAAGCCTTAGAAAAAACTTTAAATTTAACAAATGATTATTTTCATTCTGTTATTGTTTTTGCTGGGAATTGTGAATTAAAAAGCTCTTTTCCTGATAATATTTGTTACTTATCAAATTTTACGGATTATATTTTATCCATAAAAGAACCCATACTTCGCCAAGATGAGATAGAGCGTTTAATTCATTTATTAAACATGAAAAGATTGGAAAACAATAAAACCAACAAAAAAGAACATATCAAACATTTAAGGCAAACCCATTAAATGACCGACACCGCCCAACCCGACACCCCCATCCGTATTTTTGATACGCCCGTTTCATCATTGCCTGATGATTTATATATCCCACCCCAAGCATTTGCGATATGGCTTGAACAATTTGCAGGCCCGCTTGATTTTTTGTTGTATTTGGTTAAAAAGAATAATTTTGATTTGACCGAAACCGCCATTTTACCGATTACCGAGCAGTATTTGACCTACATCAAAGAGCTTGATGATACTTATTTTGAACTGGCGGGCGATTATCTGCTCATGGCAAGTACGCTCATTGCCATAAAAAGCGAACTTTTGCTACCCCAACCTGAAATCATAGGCGAAGAGCTGAGCCCCAAAGCACGACTCATCAGACGGCTAGAAGAATATGCCCAAATCAAAGAAGCCAGTCGCCGACTAGACAGTCTCATCCGCCTAGAACGTGATGTGTTTTTGGCATTTGCAAGCCTGCCTAGTAGTGAAGCCATGAAAGCCGAATTGCCAAGCTACTCGCCCCAGATACTCATCAACAGCTTGATTACTATGCAAATCAAGCCTGATTATCAAATGCACCACATCAAGACCGACCCTGTGCCACTGCCTGAGCGTATCGCTAAGATTAGCCTGATGTTAAGCCAACAAGGCTCTGGCACGTTTGCCGAGCTACTCGATGAAACGCAGGGGCGTGTGGGCGTGGTCGTGAGTTTTGTGGCGGTGTTAGAGCTTCTAAAACGGGGGCTGATTGGCTTTGCTGACGGTGATGACGCCCTACTCAAAAGTGAGATAAATGTGGACATCGCCCAGAGTTTTCAGCTTGAAGTCATGGACGCCCCCACGTCCAAAAAAGGCAAGCAAAAAGACCCTTTATTTAACATCAACAACACCGGCTTTGACTTGTCCGAGCAGACTTTATATTGGCTTCATTGATCATTAGGGCGTGTTGAATATTGGTATTTGCAATGAAAAATGAGAAAAATCGCACGTTTTTCAAGGAAAAAACACAGGCTGATAGTCGTTCTATCAGCCAAGTTTTTGACGATGAAAAACAAGATTTAGCCATTTTTCATGCAAAAATTGGTTGAAATTGTCAAATTTTGCCATATCTATAAGAATGTTATCAATGTTCAACACGCCCTAGACAACCGTATGCAAAACAACCAACCCTTATCCACGCTTACACCCAACAGTGATAGCGACAAAATCGCTGATGACATCAAAGACACCCACGCCACTGCCACAGCGTTAAGTCGCTATATTGAAGTGCTACTGCACGCCAGCGAGTCGCCTTTGACGGCAGATGATTTAAAAAAGCATTTGATGATAAGCCAAGATGAATTTGATGTGGCACTGGCGGTGCTAGAAGAGCGTTTGTCGCACAGCGTGCTGACCCTTGCCAAGACCGCCAGTGGCTATCGCTTGCAAATCAAGGACTCGTACAGTCGCATCATTCATCAGGTATTCCCCGAACGCCAAGAGACCCTAAGCCAAGCCCTGTTAGAGACCCTAAGTGTCATCGCTTATAAACAGCCTGTTACTCGCTCGGATATCGAGCATATTCGTGGCGTGAGCGTGTCTAGCCATATCTTACGCCAACTGTTTGATAAGGGTTGGATTATGGAAAAGGGACATAAAGACGTGTTGGGTCGCCCTGCCTTATTGCACACCACCAAGGCGTTTTTGGACGCATTTGGTTTGACTGATTTAAAAGAATTGCCCGAATTGCCTGATTTGGAAAATTTTAAAGTGGACGGCTAGGGCTTATATTAAAATAACTGATTTCATGATATTGGGTTTTTATTAAACCGCTCAATTTACCTTAAATTATTTGATTTTAATTTATTTTAATTTATAATCATTTAATTTCAAAATACACCAATGACAGTAGGTGCGTATGACGCACCAATCAGATTTTTCATTTAAAAGGTGCGCGGTACGCACCTTACTATTATTTGATTTTAATTTTAATTTGGTATTATTAAATTGAGATATGTAGGGGTGAATTGTATTCGCCCAAGTATTTTATTTAAAAAATACATTTTAAAAATTTTAGGTATCTAATTAATCATATTTTCAATTATAAATTTACAACCATTAATATCGCAATTTCCCCTATTGATTTTAAAAATCCCACCCTATCTTTTTCTTTTGCGTTTTATCATCATAAATTTAATCATACGCTCGGAACGACGAAACCATTTTTCCATATGCACATAACTGATTGCCGAGAGAAAAATAATGGTAATCGGCAGAAGCATTGACCAATAGCCATATTTGGCATACAGCCACACCGCCACAAAGCCACCGCCAAAAAATCCCCACCATAACGCACTTTGTAGCACCACTTTGGCAAGACTGACCTTTCGCCCCACAAGCCAATGCCCCACAGTCGCCCCCAAATCGGACGTTACCCCAGTCAGATGCGTGGTACGCACCACCGCCCCATGATAGGTTGCCACCATGGAGTTTTGTAGTCCGCACGCCATGGCGATGAGCATTTGCCCGTAGTCGTTGCCCGATAGATACAGCGACAGACTGCCACAGAGCAGGACAAATTCTAGGTACATGGCATAGCCATAATGACGTTTGATGTGTAGCTCACTGCCCCCGATAATCATGCCACTTAGCACCGAGCCAAGCCAAAACGAGCCCACCGACACAAGCAGTAGCCATAGGTTTTCCCAGTCATGATGAAAAGACGTAACCGCCAGCAGGCTGATGTTGCCCGTAACGTGTGATGCCGAAACGTGAGTAAATCCCATGAGTGCGGTTGTATTCAAAATGCCAGCACTAAATGCCAACACCACCGCCCCACACAGTACCCAAGTGGGAAGTTGGTTTTGCATGACGGATGAATGAGTGATACCAAACCAATTAGTTTACAAAACTTTGGACAAAAATAAAAGCACACAACACAAGACGTGCTTGATTGTGTGCTGTTAAAATGTTACAAAATTTTACAAGACTTAGGCGTGTCTTACTCGGTATCGTCCGCCACCAGTTCTATAAGCTCACTGCTTAGTCCGACAGTATTAAACCCTGCGTCCACAAACAAAATCTCGCCTGTAATACCGCTCGCCCAAGGCGATAGCAGGAATAAAGCGGCGTTACCCACTTCCATTTGATTGACGTTGCGTTGTAAGGGCGTTACTTTTTCGGTAACGTCCAGCATTTTGCGGAATGACTTGATGCCACTGGCGGCAAGCGTACGAATGGGGCCTGCACTAATGGCATTGACACGAATGCCTTCTTTGCCCAGCGAGCTTGCCAAATAACGCACGGACGATTCTAGACTGGCTTTGGCAAGTCCCATGACGTTGTAATTTGGCAATACAGAAATACTGCCTTCATAAGTCAAAGTCAAAAGCGAACCTTGACGTTTGGCAAGCAATTCACGACTGGCTTTGGCAAGTGCCACAAAGCTGTATGAGCTGATGTCGTGAGCGATGGCAAAGCCTTCACGGGTCGTGGCGTCTGTAAAATCACCGTCCAACTGCTCGGCAGGGGCAAAACCAATGGCGTGTACCACACCGTTCACGCCGTCGCCCCAAATGCGAGCTACTTCATCAAAGCATTTGGCAATCTCATCATCCGAGCTAACATCACAAGGCAACACCGCCACCGCCCCAAAGGTCTCGGCCGCCATGTCTACCCGTTTTTTGATTTTGTCGTTGGGGTAAGTCAAAATCAGCTCCGCCCCTTCACGGTGCAAGCACTCGGCAATCGCCCACGCAATCGACAGCTTACTGGCAATGCCCGTTACCACAAATCGTTGACCTTTTAATAACATCAGTCGCTCCACGCATTTAGTTAAAATTGTTGGCATTATACCACAGATTTTGTCAAATGGGGAAAATTTAGGAACGATTGTAAACTTTTAATTAATCGCCATTTATTTGAATTTGGCTATTTTAAAAGGGTAAATTTAAAAAAGCAAAAATTACAACCCATTACCATGACAAAGCACACAAACCATTTGGCAAATCTTGTCTTTTTCGCTATAATATCACGTTTATTTTTATTTGATAATACCATGTGCCAACATTGCGACAGCCACGCCACGCCCGCCTTTTCTTTTGATGTAGAAGCCACCGCCCAGAACTACGCCAATATCATCTCCGCCAGTGGCGAGAACCTAAGCCGTGAAGGACTGCTTGATACGCCCATGCGTGCCGCCAAAGCCTTTCGGGACTTGACGGCAGGCTATCATCAAGACCTGCATACGGTTGCCAATAATGCCATTTTTGCCAGCGATAATGCTGATTTGGTGCTTGTGCAAAACATTGAATTTTATTCATTGTGCGAACATCACATCCTGCCATTTTTTGGCGTGGCACACATCGGCTATCTGCCAAATGGTAAGGTATTGGGCTTATCCAAACTGGCTCGCATTGTTGATATGTATGCCAAACGCCTACAAATCCAAGAAAACTTAACCAAACAAGTCGCCCAAGCCATTCATGAGCTTACGAACTGTCGTGGTGTGGCGGTCGTCATGGACGCAAGCCATATGTGCATGATGATGCGTGGCGTGGGCAAACAACAGTCCACCACCCGCACCACCTGTATGCTTGGGGTGTATGAGACGGACAATCAAGCCAGAAATGAATTTTTGAGCACCATTCCTAAGCGTGTGCCAGCATTTGGCTGATGGTGATCTATTTTAGAATTAGAAATAGGCACGATAAAAAGCCCTTAATGTAGAGTTAAGGGCTTTTTAATTGGGTTAATGATGGGTTAAATGATGTGGATTAACCCAAAAACGCATTATACATCCAAATTTCTTTTTCTTGGGCTTGAACATATTCTGTAACGATGTCGGACGTGCCTTGGTCAGATGCCCCTTCGGCAAGCTCAGCAACGGCTCGTTGTTCTTCGATAAGTGTTTGCAAGCCCTTAACCACGCCTTCCACACAGCCACGACCGTCAAACACGCCTTTGTCTTCTTTGATGCTAGAACGCTCGGCAAAATCACTATAAGCGTGTAATGGCGTACCACCTAGCGTTAGGATGCGTTCAGCGATTTCGTCAATTTGCAGTTGTAGCTCGGCGTACAGCTCTTCAAATTTTGGGTGCAAGGTAAAAAAATGCTCGCCTTTGACATTCCAATGATAGCCACGCACGTTGATATAAAACAGATGATAGCTAGACAGTAGGGCGTTTAGGGCTTTGATAACTGGGGTAAGTTCTGCTTTTTCAAGACCGATTTGATTGGTACTCATAACATTTCTCCGATTGGTTGGTTTATAAATCAGTATTATAAATTGATTTTTGGTAATCAATTTATTTATATAATCATAATACCACAATTTTATGATGAGTAAAATTAGTGATTTTGATGATTATCATAAATTTATTCAATAAATACACAGTAAATTTGTGGATTTATTGAGAATCATTATACTGTTATATTATCCGCTTTCAAGCCCTTTGGTGTAACTTCTTGTAAATGCTTGATGACGGTATTTACGGGGAAATGCTGTTGGCTTAGGCGTTTTGGCAGGATTTGACTGCCCTTTTGCCCATTTAGCTCAAACATGATAAAAACAAAATTGTCCGTCTCGTCCCATTGGCTAACCGCCGACCACGGAATGACCCCTTGCTGCATGGGGGCGTGGCGTAGATTCATGCCACGCATTTGCGGAGCGGGGGCATTTTTGACAGGCACAGCCATGATAAGCCCATGACTTTGTACGCCAAGTTTTAGCTCGCTCATCTCATCGGGCAGACCGCTCTCGGCAACTTGTTTTTCAAATTCTTTTTTCATGTACCATTGTAGCCCAAGCGTCCGCAGGGCAAGGTAGATGCCCACGCCCACAAGCATAATCCAAAAAATAATCGTAGAATAGCCACTGACAAAAACAAGCCCCAAAATGGCAAGCACGACCAACACGCCCAAAATTATCCATTCTTTGGTACGAATGGATTTGAAGCCGACCGATTGAGCGGTTTTTTCAAATAGGGCAAGCTGTGCCGATTTGAATTCAGCGTCCGTCATGTTTAGGGCGACAGGTTGTAGGGTGTAGGGGTAGAGTGCGTCTTGTTTTTTGGCTTTGATCTTGGCTTGGCTCATGGCGGTCAATTCTCGGTAAAAATGCCTATATTACCCAAAACTTGCCAAAAAATAAACCCAAAAAACAAAAACAAGTGAAATTTTGTGGTAAATTTGATATGATGAGCAAAATTTTAGTAAAAAGGTAAACCCATGCTAGACCCCAAATTATTACGCACCGATTTGACCGCTTTAAAAGAAAAACTGGCAACCCGTGGCTATGAACTTGACGTGGCGTTTTGGACGGATGTAGAAACCAAACGCAAAGAGCTACAAGTCCGTACCGAAGAATTGCAAGCTCAAAAAAACGCAGGGGCAAAAAAAATTGGCGAATTAAAACGCAGTGGCGAAAATGCCGATGACCTGCTTGCCCAAATGGAAAAGGTAAGTGATGAGATGAAAACCGCCGAAAACGAGCTAAGGGACTTGCAAGCGGTCATCACAAATGCAAGCCTTGCCATACCGAACCTGCCTGATGACAGCGTGCCTGTGGGGGCGGACGAGAGCGACAACGTGGAAGTACGCACATGGGGTGTGCCACGAACCTTTGATTTTGAGATTAAAGACCATACCGACATTGGCGAAGGCTTGGGGCAGCTTGATTTTGCGTTGGCAAGCAAACTCACGGGAGCAAGATTTAGCACGTTAAAAGGCGGACTTGCACGGCTTAACCGAGCGTTGATTCAGTTTATGCTAGACACGCACATCAGTAAGGGCTACACCGAAATGTATGTGCCTTATATGGTAAATAGTGAGAGCTTAAAGGGAACAGGACAACTGCCTAAATTTGAAGAAGACCTATTTAAGGTGTCGGACAGCTATTATATGATACCGACAAGCGAAGTGCCACTTACCAATACCGTGCGTGATACGATACTTGCCCCGAGCGATTTGCCGATGAAGCTCACCGCTCATACGCCTTGCTTTCGTAGTGAAGCAGGGTCAGCAGGGCGAGACACTCGTGGGCTTATCCGTCAGCACCAATTTGAAAAAGTAGAAATGGTACAAATCGTGCGAGCGGACACGTCCATGCAAGCCCTAGAAGAGATGACTGCCCAAGCCGAGAGTATTTTGCGAGCGTTGGAGCTTCCCTATCGTGTCATCACGCTATGCACGGGTGATATGGGCTTTGGGGCGGTCAAGACTTACGATATTGAAGTGTGGCTACCGTCTCAGGATACGTATCGTGAGATTAGTAGCTGTTCTAATTGTGGCGATTTTCAGGCTCGCCGTATGGGGGCAAGGGTCAAGGACGGCAAAAAAACCGAGCTTGTGCATACCCTAAACGGCTCAGGGCTTGCGGTGGGCAGAACGCTCCTTGCCATCTTAGAAAACCACCAAAACGCAGACGGCACGGTCAATATTCCTAAGGTGTTACAGCCTTATATGGGTGGGATTGAAGTGCTTAAATGATGTTTTAAAAAGCCGTTTAGTCTTAGGATTAAGCGGTTTTTTTTATTGCCAAAATTCGCTCAATGGGGCGGATTATGACATAAATTCTTGTATTTGATGGTTATCTGTTTTAAAATAAAACAGTTGTTAATAAAAGAGATTTTTATGAGTGGTGGTTTGGAGCGTTCCAAAGATTTGATGGCACAACACCGTCGTAGTATGGTGGATTGGGTAAAGGCAGAGTTGTCAGGTGCCAATCTAAAACAGTCGCAGGTGTATTTAGGGTTGCCGTCTGACAGGTATGTCGTGGGCGTGCTTTTTCCGATTGGGGCGGGTTTGGGGATTGACCCTGCTGGCGATGTAATTGATGAGATGGCAACAGATGCCACGTCCGCCCAAGAAGATGAAAAAGAAACTGCCGAATCGGTCAAGCAGGTTCGTTATGTACCACCGTCATCGGTGGGTTTTTCGTTTTTTGTGGCGAGCCGTTCATGGCAAATTCAAGTCATGGCGTCTGCCAAACGTTTTGTTGGAATTGATGGTGAAGCTGATGGTCAAGCTCGTAATAAGGAAGGACAGTATGTTAAGGACAGCTATGAAATAGATTGTTTGGCATTGTCTGATGAAAGTATTGTCATCCGTCATGATGACATCCAAAAAAACCATCCCATTTTTATTAGAAGTAATGATAAAAATCAAGCACAAAGCTTGGCAAGTATTAATGTACGCACCACGCCGCACACTCACGGTACAATCATCACAGTAAGTCTTGTCAATACACAACAGTTGGCAGGCGAATCTGATGATAAAAAAGATAATACTAAGACCAAGGCTGGTCACAAAAAAGAGCAGGCTTTAAAAACACTATTTGATGTGAAATTCTCTTGTGTGGTCGATGAAGGTGTGGTGGGCGATTATCCCAGTGTGGATTATGCCCTGCTTAGTGAAAGCGAGCAGGAAATACAGCTACAATACCGCCACAAAAAGGTCTATGCAGTTGGGCATGGGGCGGCGGCTCATTGGATATTAAAAGATGGGCGGGTGCATGAGATTATGTCGGATTTTATGCCCATCCAAGAAGTGCCACAGGTTACCGCTGACATCAATGATGAGTCTATAAAAAACGTGCTTTCTATGGCGTTTTTACAAAATACTCATACCAATACCCAAGCGGTATGCCGAGAGTTAAAGGCATTTGTGGAGCGGTATCGTGAATGGATACAAAGCCAAATCCATGAGCTTGACCGTATGGATACCCAAAACAGACCCGCAGGCGAGCGTTTAGTGGCTGGCATGATAACAGCGTGTGAGCGTATGTATGTAGGGATTGAGCTGATTGAGTCTGATGAGATGGTCGCTGCTGCTTTTGCTTATGCCAATCGTGCCATGTATATGCAGATGACGCACCCAAGCAAAAGCTGGCGTGCCTTTCAGTTGGCGTTTGTTTTGACCGCTTTAAAATCTACCACGCTTGAATACGATGATTTTCGTGATACGGTGGACTTGATTTGGTTCCCCACAGGTGGTGGCAAAACCGAAGCGTATCTTGGACTGACGGCGTATCAGATTTTGTACAGACGACTCAGATATCCAAATTCAGGCGGGGGTACAACGGTACTCATGCGTTATACCTTAAAACTACTTACCGTTCAGCAGTTTTTACGAGCCACTCGCTTGATTTGTGCTTTGGAGCTTATCCGTAAAGACAATCCGATGTTTGGACAAGAGCCGATAAGCATCGGACTTTGGGTAGGGCAGTCATCAAGTCCAAATACCTTAAAAGACACCCAAGAGCGACTACAAAAAGCCAAGCACAAGGATGAGTACAGCTCACTCATCATCACCCAATGCCCGTGGTGTCGCACAGCGTTTAATCATCAAAACTTCCACATGGACAAGAGTTATTTTTATATAGCTTGTCACAACAAAGCATGCGACTATGGCAAAGATGATGCAAAACTGCCATGCCAAATCGTGGATGAGATGCTGTATCGCACGCCACCAACTGTCCTGCTTGCCACGATAGATAAATGTGCGATGTTTGCATGGAATGAGAGCTCATCTGCCTTTTTTGGGCTAGGGTCAAATCGCCCGCCTGAGCTTATCATTCAAGATGAGCTGCATCTGATTGCCAATGCGTTGGGTTCGGTGGCAGGGGTGTATGAGTCTGCCTTACAGACGGTCATCACTGCCAAAGGTGTACGCCCCAAATATGTGGCATCAACCGCCACCATCAAAGAGGCCAAAAACCAAGTGCAAAAACTATTTGCTAAGGACTTGGCGATTTTCCCACCGCAAGGCTTGTCTGCCAGCGATGCATTTTTTGCCAAAGAAGTACCGCTTGATGTGCGAGCAGGTCGGCTGTATGTGGGGTATTTTGCTCCATTGCTCAGTCGCCGAAAAGCATTAACGCCTTTGGCATCTTTATTGATGGTTGCCCCTTTTGTTAAGTTTGGACATAGTGAGCAGGAATACTTTGACTGGATAGACGCTTGGTGGACGCAAGTGGTGTATCATGGCAGTCTAAAAGGTGTGGGCAACAGCCATCAGGCTTTTTTATCAGATGTGAAATCGCACTACCAAGATTATGTCAATGAATTTTTTGGTCGTGATGATGAACCGTCACACAATGATGAACCGTCACACAAAAATGAACTGTTGTTGGATAGAAAAGATAAACTTGAAAAATTAGGCTTTAATGAAAGATTTTTCAATGAAGTGGTGTCAAAGGACATTAAGGGGCGACAAGGTGCTCTCATCAAACAACTCACCAGTAATAACACCGACAGCGACAACACTCGCATCTTTGGGCAGCTTGCCAAAGACAGAAGCGACCCTGAATCAGTGAGTGTGGTGCTTGCCACCAACATGGTTGCCACAGGGCTTGATGTGTCTCGCTTGGCACTCATGATTATCAACGGTCAGCCCATCACGACCGCTGAGTACATTCAGGCAAGTAGCCGTGTGGGGCGTGGTGACATTGCAGGGGTGGTGTTTGCCAATTATTATAGAGACCAAGCTCGCAGTTTGTCGCATTATGAGAACTTCTATCCTTATCATCAGTCCTTTTATCGCCATGTAGAGCCGACCAGTATTACCCCTTACACGCACCAAGCACGTCGCCGAGCGTTGCACGCAGGACTTGTCATTGCGGTGCGACACGGTGTGACAGCCATGCTTGGCAATGACAAAGCTCATGAATTTTATGCCACAGATGAAAAAATCAAAGAAGTTGTTGATATCTACAAAGCGTTTTGTTGTCAGGCTGACCCTGCCCGAGCAGATGCCATTGTTCGCCATATCGATGGCTTATGCCAAGAGTGGCAAGAGTATGCTCAGGTGTTATCTGCCAAGCGTTTTTCGCCAAAACTGTACTACAAAGCCCAAGACAGTACGGGTCGAAGCTTGATATATGCTCACGGACAAGGCGAAAAAGGGCTTTGGGCGACTTTGCAGAGTATGCGTAATGTAGAAGACACAGGGGTGTTGGGGATACTATGAAAAAATTAAAATTTAGCAATGTCAGACTGTCGCACTTGCTACGCCATTGTGCGGTGGGTTCTATTGTGCGTACATCTCAGTTTTGTGTTACGGTCAAGGACACAAGTTTTTGGGCGGATAAAGAGGGTCGCCCATTTGGTAAGGAGATTTTATACGTTGAACAAATTAAAAAATCTTTGGGCATTACACAAAAGCTAAGACGTCCACCTGTGGGCAAGATAGACAACGAAGGTGAGTTTGAGCAGGGTAGTGGGTATTATATCCCTGCTCAGGTATTTCCTAGTTGGTTTGTCTGTACAAAATGCAGACGTTTACACAAAGGCAGTCACAAACAGCTGGATGATTCTAATAAAACCGACAAATCAGATAAAAAAGATAACAAGACCATGTTGGTTTGCAATGAGCCAAACTGCCATGGCGAGCTTGAGCAGGTGCATTTGGTGCAAGTAGATAACCGTGGTTATATGTATGATGTACCTTGGTATCGCATCGCACATCGTGGTAGCAAGGGGTGTGATTGGCGGAATAATAAACTAAAATGGTATGCCAGAACAGACAAAGGTTATCAAGAAAACAAGGTAGCTTGCGATTGTGGGGCATCTCAGGTGTTTAGCCTTGGTGAGTCAAGATATTTTCAAGGCTATCAACAGCCTTGGCTTTATGATGCGTGCTTTAAAGTTGATGGCAGACAGCTAGAAGAAGAGCAAGATACATCAAAGGCACAACCCACTGCTTATATCATGGAAGTCAATGACACTCGGGTACATACACCAATCACCAAAGAGGCATTGGTGATACCGCCAGAATCTCGCATTGCTCGTGGTACGCTTGTTGATAGATTATATTGCCATGAAAAAAAAGATGAGCTTTTACAGAGAGGTGCATACTCTGATGAGCAAAAAGCCCTGAAAAATCGTCTAAAAAGTGAATTTGATTGCGATAATGCATCCTTAGAAGAGGCGATTGAGTTATTGCGTGAGGGTTATCCTAATTTTGATCAGGAGTTTCAAGAAAAACCACTGCATGAATTGGAGTATGAGGCTTTGATGACGCCCACAAATTTTGATGATGATGAAGATTTTGTCACTCATCATGTGAGCGATGAATTTCATCATACTTTGCAAAGTATGAATCAAGATGGTTTTGGTAAGTTTGACAGACTTATTGATAAAGTTGTGGCAGTTAATAAACTCAAAGAAATTTTGGTGTTTAAGGGCTTTACTCGTGGTGGCGAGTTGTTGTCCGATGACACCAAAATAAGTGTGGATAATACAGAGCAAATTAATGGCGGTGAATTGAGCGGCAATCATAAGCAGGACAGGGATGATAGAACCATACCGCCTGATGTGATGGGCATTAGTAATTGGCTACCTGCTTTGGAGTTGTATGGCGAAGGGATTTTTATCAGTTTTAATGAATCTATCATCAAGCGATGGCAACAAGATGAGCAAATCCAAAAACGAGCAGAGATTTTTGCTGAACGATTATCTGGCAGTGCTCATGCTTACACGCTAAGCCAAAAAGATTTGGTGGTAAATGCCAGATTTTTGTTTTTGCACGCATTCTCACACTTATTGATTAAGGAACTTGAAAGTTTAGCGGGTTATCCTGCGGCATCTTTAAAAGAGAAGATTTACAGCAGCAGCGACCCTGACAACCCTATGGCAGGCGTGCTGATTTACACGGCGATTGCGGACGTAGATGGTACACTTGGTGGGCTGGTTGAATTGTCCGAACCCAAGAGTATGATTCAGGTGCTGACCCGTGTATTTGAGCGTGTCCAATGGTGTTCGCTTGACCCTGTGTGTGGCAGTCATGAAGGGCAAGGACCTGCATTATTAAATATGGCAGCATGCCATTCATGTTTGTTGTTACCCGAGACAAGCTGTATGTGTGGCAACGTCTTGTTAGACCGTGTGATGATAAAAGGCGATGAGCATACGCCGTCTATTTTTGATTTTGTGAAATGAAAATAAGGAGATTTTGTGGATAAGTCCAGACGATTTAGCTTGCCCAATATTGAAGATTTGACCAAAACCCAAGAGAGAGTCATGGCACTACCTAGTGAAGGTCGTTATCTTATCGCAGGCGGGCCTGGTACGGGCAAATCTGTGGTGGCACTGTTTCGTGTCAAAAAATTGCAACGTGAAGAAAAAACATATCATTGCTTGGTGTATAATACACTGCTCAATGAATCCAACCAACAGCTTGCCAAGTCCACAGAGCAGTCAGGCGGTCAGGATAAAGTGGTTGAAAAGGTAAATCTTACCACTTATATTGGTTGGTTCAATAACCAAATATATAAAGAGATATTTAATGAAAAAGCCCCTAGGGTAAATATCACGCCAGTTTATATTGACAATGACTGGGAGAGTATTATCTCAAACATTAGGAGTTTTAAAGATAATCCGGATAATGTTTTGCCTGATTATGGCAATCGCTATTTGGTGATTGATGAAGGTCAGGATATGGCAAAAGGATTTTATGAGTCTTTATTATTGATTGGGTTTAAGAATATTTTTGTGGTTGCCGACCAAAATCAGCGTATCGGGAAAAATAACAGCAGTCTAGAAGAAATTTGCCATATTCTTAATTTAGACGAAGAAGAAGATGTGTTTGACTTGACAGAAAATCATCGTAACACTTATGCCATTGCTGTGTTGTGCCAGCAGTTTTATACGGGCGGTAGTGTACGACCTGCCTTGCCATTATCAACCATGAATGAAGAAAGTCCTGTTTTGTATTATTACGACGAGCAAAATTTTGATAGGCTTGTCAATCGAATATTTCTAACCGCTACAAATAAACCAAAAGAATTGATTGGTATTATTGCCCCTAATGACGATATTTGTCAAAAGTATTTTGATAAATTGCAAGAAAAAACAATCAAGGCTTTGATGTAAATATCGTTTTTAGAAATTCCAAAAACAAAAATGCAGTTAATTTTGGTGAAGGGGGCATTGTGATTATCAATCATCAATCGTGCAAAGGCCTAGAGTTTGATACCGTATTTTTGGCTGATATCAATTATTTGGGGGCAAGACAAGCGGATATTGATGGATTAAAAAAGAAACTGTACGTCATGACATCACGAGCTAAGAAAAAACTCATCTTATTATCAAGCAGTCAAACGAGTTCTACCAATAATACTTGGATAAGTGCGTTGGATTTATTACCAACTCATCAAGATGAGATGGGGAATTTGATTTTAAAAAGAGAAGTAATGCAAACAGCTAATGCTTATACAAAGGAGACAGATTATGCAAACTAATATGACAAAGACAAAAAGACCAGTCACATGGCATATTGCAACCAACCATCTAAACTTGGCATACATGACATCTATTGGCATGGTGCCACCGGTGAGTTTTTTGGGTAATAAATATTACCATGATTGTTTGGCTTGGTTTGGTGATTATATTCCGCTGTTTAAAAAAATCCCGCAAAATGTGCACGAATACAACATTGATGAAGACAAACGCACCTTAAAACCTTGTACTTTAACTTTAAAAAAGAGTTTTATTGATGAGTTAATAAAAAGACAAATCAAAGAATTACCTGCTTTTATCAATGGTGCTTGGCAAATGATTGATATTCATCATGATGAATTAAATGGGGCAGAAGTGATATTAGTACCAGCTCCGATTTCTTTATCAGATGTTGATGGTGTGGTATTTAAAAATATTGACGATGAAAATACCTTTCAAGAGCGTTTGTTAAATAGTGCCAATTCATTGTCATTGCCAATCAAAAAGGCGAATGAAAAGTTGTTTAATCAAAAAAATACACAAGAGAATGTTGAAGTTTACCAAAGCTTGGGATTTCTTTTTGAATTGCCACCGCTTGAACCTTTAAATCAAAATTTGGCAAATGCCATTACTGCCATTCTCAATCATTTGATGATATTGTCTAATACCAATCAAAAAGCAGGGCAATTATTAAATTATATTCATCATGGTAATAGTCATTTTGATTTAAATGATAAAGATGATGTATTGCTCCAAGAGATTGGTAATTGGGTAAGGCATTCGGGTAAATACCAAACCATGTCAAACGTTGGGCAAGTGGTGCTACAATTGATTGAAGCGTTGATTGTTCATAAAAACAGCACTGAATTTGCCAGCAAAAAAGACATTATTTTGCACACTTTGGCTCAAATATCAAGCAATGAGCAAAGTTTGGCGTTTGTTGAAGAGATTAAAGAGTATTTGCGTTTTACCAATGCATCTACCGATGATTTATTAAAAAAATACCCAAAACCATTACAGCGGTCGGTGATATTATTTGTCAGTCGTGATGATGTGTTGGAGCTTTGGCAAAAAACTGGTATTTATACCAGTGAGCTTGGAGAGATTGATATGTTGTTGGCAAGTTTATTGTTTGCTGTGGCGACAGGTTGGCAAGGGTTGTCCAAAGAATTTAAATGCTATGCCGATAAACAAAACCATAGCCAAAAGCTATTTACGCAACTGGCACAGAATATGACGATTGTTTCAGGATTGACAAATGCCCAAGAAATCAAAACACCATTATCGGATATTTGGTTTGGTAATTTTAACACATCAATGCAAAAATTATTGGTACTTATCAATGACCGTGAAAACTTAAATCTAGTAACGTATGAAATTGTATTGCCAGAAGACATTGCATTGTCTGCTAAGGGTGGTAAAGTCATTATTAAGACCGCAGGAAAAAAACCAAAAATCAATGATGTGATTGATGAAAAAGGGTTTTGGGCGTATTTTAGGCAAATGAGCTGGTTTGATTTTGACAAAGACAGAGAATTGCAAAGTATGGCTAAAAAATCATGAAAATGATTCCACCCATGCTATATCATACGGAAAGTAAGGCAGAACAGACGGTCTTTAATCATTTAAAGCAAAGTTTTGTGGATAAAGACCAATATGTTGTCATGCATTCTGTTAAATTGCATCATCATCCCAAAAAACGGTTTGGGGAGATTGATTTTTTGCTTTGCACGAATTATGGCTTATTTGTGCTGGAAATCAAAGGCGGTCGGGTGAGCTGCCAAAATGGCATTTGGTACTACCAAGACAAAACGGGTCATACCAATACAGGTGGTTCACCATTTCATCAGGCGGACACTGCCATGCAAGCATTAAGACAATCTTTGTTGGTAAAATTTGACAAAGCATGGGTGGATAAAATTTGTTTTGGTTATGGCGTGATATTAACAGACAGTCGTTTGCCAAATCATGTGATTGAAACCTTGGAATGTGAAAAACCCATGATTTGTCATGGTGGCGAACATCAATCTTTACAAAAATGGCTTTTGGCATTTTTTAACTACTGGCAAAAACGCAATAAAAAAATCATGCCCATGGTGGATAGGATGAGCGATAAGATGTTGTCTGATATTGTTCAATACATTCGCCCAAATTTTGTATCTTGTGATGATGTTGATGAAGATAAAAAAGAGCAAAATATTAACAATGACTTTTATATTACCACATCAAACATTCAAGAAAAAAATCATGAAATTAAGCAAAATGCCACAGACCAACCAATCATCAATCGCCAGTCATTGCAAAACGCATCAATGGATGAATTTTTAAATCAATGTTTGGTAGATTTCTATGAAAAAAAAGTGGGCGATGATTATATATTGGCAAAAGACATTACCATTATTACAGATGATAAGAAAAAGTGTGATGAAATTAAAAGTACGCTAAAAAATAAAGGCGTGCTCATCAAAGAGTCCGACAGTTATTCTTTTAAACGTAGACGAGCTGATGAGATGACGCTCATGACAATGCAGGATTTGCCCGTGATACACAACAAAATTTTGATAGCAGTCATCAAAAAAGACAATCAAGAAAAACAGCAAACGCTCATTGAGCAAAACGCCACGCATATCGCACAACTGTTTTATTATTAGCCTTTATAAGACTTGTAAAATCATGCTATAATACCGCAAATTTTTACTTGTCAGACTTGGAAAAACACCATGCCAACCCCCTTAAACCAACGCCACAACGCCAACGCCATTCGTATCCTTGCCATGGACGCTGTCCAAAAAGCCAACTCAGGACACCCTGGGGCTCCCATGGGCATGGCGGACATTGCCGAAGTCGTGTGGCGTGAATTTTTAAATCACAACCCCAAAAACGCCAAATGGGCAAACCGAGACCGCTTTGTGCTGTCAAACGGACACGGCTCTATGCTACTGTACGCCTTGCTACATTTGTCGGGTTATGATTTGACCATTGACGACATCAAAAATTTCCGCCAACTCCACGCCAAAACCGCAGGACACCCCGAACACGGCTATGCGGATGGTATTGAGACAACCACAGGACCTTTGGGGCAGGGCATTGCCAATGCGGTGGGTTTTGCCTTAGCGGAGAAAACCTTGGCAGGACAATTTAACAAACCCGACAACGCCATCATCAACCACTATACCTACTGCTTTTTGGGGGACGGTTGTCTTATGGAAGGCGTGTCGCACGAAGCCTGTTCGCTCGCTGGCACGTTAGGACTTGGCAAGCTCATTGCCTATTATGATGACAACGGCATTTCTATTGACGGCATCGTTACAGGCTGGTTCTCAGACGACACCGCCAAACGCTTTGAAAGCTATAATTGGCAGGTACTGCGTGTGGATGGACATGATGCCGATGCCATTCGTGAAGCAACTTTGCAAGCCAAAGCCGAAACCAATAAGCCCACGCTCATCATCTGCAAAACCATCATCGGTCTGGGTAGTCCCAACAAACAAGGCAAAGAAGACAGTCATGGTTCGCCACTTGGTGTCGATGAGATTACGCTAACTCGAAGCGAATTGGGTTGGAATAATGCCAATGCCTTTGAGATTTCCGATGACATTTATCAAGCGTGGAATGCGTGCGATAAAGGCGAGAAGCTAGAAAGCGACTGGAATGCCCAATTTGCCGACTATCAAGCCAAATATCCAAGTGAGGCGAGCGAGCTACAACGCAGACTGTCAGGCGAGTTGCCAAGCAATTTTAATGCCAAAGCGGACGAGTTTATCAAAGCCTGCCAAGCCAAAGGCGACACCATCGCCACTCGTAAGGCAAGCCAAAATACCATTGGTGCGTTTGCCCCATTATTGCCCGAGATTTTGGGGGGTTCGGCAGACTTGGCAGGGTCAAACTTGACCTTGTGGAGCGGTGCTAAGGGCGTACAAGACCACGCTGACGGCAACTATGTGCATTATGGCGTGCGTGAATTTGGCATGACCGCCATCGCCAACGGGGTGGCGTTGCATGGTGGATTTATCCCTTATACTGCCACGTTTTTGATGTTTATGGAGTACGCTCGCAACGCAGTGCGTATGTCAGCACTCATGAAACAGCGTGTCATCAATGTCTACACCCATGATAGCATTGGGCTTGGCGAAGACGGCCCGACTCATCAGCCTGTGGAGCAGATTGCAAGCCTACGCCAAACGCCAAACCATTTCACTTGGAGACCGTGCGACACGGTGGAGACGGCGGTGGCGTGGAAAATCGCCCTACAAACTGCCAACGCCCCAACGTCCCTTATCCTATCTCGCCAAAACCTTGCCCATCAAGACCGTACGGACGAGCAAGTTGCTTTGATTGAAAAAGGGGCGTATGTGCTTGCCAAAGAACAAGGCGACTTGCAAGCCATCATCATCGCCACAGGTTCAGAAGTGGACTTGGCAATGCAGGCTCATAAGGCTTTAAGCGAGCAGGGCGTGGGCGTGCGTGTGGTGTCTATGCCATGTGCTGAGATTTTTGTCAAACAAGACCGTGATTATATTGAAAGTGTATTGCCAAGCGATGTCCGCAGTCGTGTGGCGGTGGAAGCAGGCATTACCGATTATTGGTATAAATTTGTCGGACTTGACGGCAAAGTCATTGGCATGACAACCTTTGGCGAGTCCGCCCCTGCCAAAGATTTGTTTAATCATTTTGGCATTACCACCGATAAAGTCGTGGAAGCGGTGAAATCGTTGATTTGATTTTGATTGTTTGATGTTTTACAATAAAACCAATTGGCATTGTGCTGATTGGTTTTTTAATGCTTAATCCTAAGTCCTAAATCCTAAATCCTAAATCCTAAATCCCAAAAGGAGCAAATCATGGGTATGTACGCCAGTTATTATGCCATTGACGACAGTCAAGCCAAAGAATATAAAGCGTTATTGTCAAATAACAATGACGGCAGCGTGGAAGAATTTTTTGAAAATCTAGAAGAGCGTGATGATAAGATTGATGATGAAGATTTTGCCAATCTTGATAAATTATGGGACGGCTTGCATTTTTTATTGACAGGCTTTAACTCTGATGATGATTATAATGATAAAAAATCGGATGAGCAATTAGCCTTGTATCGTGGCTTTTTTGGTGTGGACACACTAAGTGATGAAGGAGTATATTTGTTAGACGTCGATAAAGTTGCTGATGTGGTCAATGCCCTTAATAAAGTAGATATTAATGAGCTCATAAAACAGGCAGATTTTGCCAAATTTGAAGAAGCTGATATTTATCCGTCTATTTGGGATGATGAAGATGAATGGGATGAAATTGGCGAAGAGCTGGCAGAATACTTTGAAAAATTTAAACAATTTTATCAAAATGCCTTAAAAAATAATCGTTCGGTGTTGATTGTGATTTGTTAGATAAAATTTAGGCAAAATGGTTGTTTTTATTTTTATCTGGATTTAAAAATAGCTTTCGATAAAGTAAATATAAAGGCGTATCGTAACAATACACCTTTATCGTCATTTTAAATACTCAAATATTCTTGGTATTTCACCATAATACACGCCCAGACCCACGCCTGTTGGGCCGTGGTTGGCGAGTGCGACGGTGGATATGGGAATGACGGGAATGTCATGCAGTCCATATTCATTGGCTAAGAGTCTTTTAAATTCATGCGTATGTAGTCCGATGGATGTGTCTACCATGTATATAAAGGCGTTTCTGTTGGTGGTTTGACCCACGACGATGTCCGCCATGTGATGCATGACCCGTTCAAATTTACGCACCTTTTCTTTGACCACGACATAGCCGTCGTCATCAATCCATAAGATGGGTTTGATGTTAAGCAGATTGGCAAAAAAGCCAGCGGGGGCAGAGAGCTTCTTTCTTTGTATCAAAACACTCAGGTCAGATAGACTCATGATGAATGCGTTATTGGCTCGCAGGGCATTTAAGCGGTGGATGATGTCAAGCATGGATTTGCCTTCTTGCATCATTAGGTTTGCTTCAAATGCCAAAGCCCCTTCATTGATGTTGATGGTTTTGCTGTCGTACAGATAGATGTTCATTTTGCCGACATACTTGGGGATGACTTTTGAGAAATTCTCATGGGCTTGGCTCAGTACCGAAGCGGCGGTGCAGACCAGTACTTCTTCATAATCTGACTCATACAACTCATCAAAAATCTCTTCAATCTCTTGGCAAGTGGGCGGTGTGGAATAAACGTCCAAATGGGGGTTTTGGTAGAGCATGCCGCTCAGACGGGCGGTGTCAATGTCTTTGCCATCCAAAAAAATGAGTGCCATTAACCATGATGTGAAGTGGCACCAAACGAATGCCGTGCGGTACTGATAAATGCCCAATGCAGGAAGTGGACGTGCTAAGAACGATGCGTTTCATGGGTATTCCTTTGGTAAGTTGCCATGATTTTACTAAAAATCATTGGTCTTGTAAATAGCATCATTTGATATTTTAAATCAAAGCAAAAACAAAAAAAGCGAACCGAAGTCCGCTTGTTAGAGCATGCCTACCCTGACTATTTGAGATATTTGACGATTCTGGGTACTTTACCGTAATACACGCCCAGCCCCACGCCTGTCGGCCCATGGTTGGCAAGGGAGACGGTGGAGACAGGGATGACTGGCACATTGCGAAGTCCGTAGCCATTGACAAACAGTTCTTGGAAACTGTCGGTATAAAAGCCCATGGAAGTATCAACCATATAGATAAAAGCGTCTTTGTTGCCAATGTGGGCGATGGCAGTCTCTGCCATGTAGTTAATACTACGTTCGATTTTGCGGATTTTGTCACGGGGAATGACACGCCCGATATCATCCACCCACATGATGGGCTTGATGCCAAACAGATTGGCGATAAAGCCAGCAGGGGCGGAGAGTTTTTTGTTGCGGACGATAAAGTTTAGGTCAGATAAGGTAAACATGAACAGGCTGTTTTTGCGTAGCTCATCCAAGCGATTGATGATGTCAAGCATGGATTTGCTTTCTTGCATCATCAAGTCCGCTTCAAATGCCAACGCCCCTTCGTCAATATTTAGGGTTTTGGTGTCGTAAACATAGATGTTCATTTTGCCAACAAATTTAGTTTTTAGGGTGTTAAAAATCTCATGGCTTTTACTGATGGCGGATGAGATGGTGCAAACCAGAACTTCTTCGTAGCCTTCGGCATACAGTTCGTCAAATAGGGCATTGATTTCATCAGCGGTTGGTGGGCTGGTTGTGACGGATAGGTTGGGGTTGTCGTAGAGCATTTTGCTCAGACGAGCCGTATCGATGTCTCTGATATCAAGGTGGTCTTTGCCATTGATGATGACGTGAAAAGGCACCAGACGGACAGCGTGGGGCGTGTTAATGTAGTTTAGGCTAGAAGAAGATGTGCTAAGAACGATGCGTTTCATGAAAACCTTGCTAGATGGCAAAAAGAGTGGGATGGCTGTGCCAAACGCAACAATGTTCTTGTTTTTGTGGGGTGTTAAAATGGTTTGGCGATAAGTGATTATTTTAAATAAATTTACCCAAAAAGTAAACGCTTGGTGGGTGTTTTTTGGTGGTGGTCTAAAAAGTATGCCAAATTGGGTTTTCTGCTCGCCCTGAACCTGCCTGTGGGTGGGAAAACCATTATGGGCAGGCATGGGTCACCACAAACGGAAAAACCCTTGTTGTGTTTTGAATGGAATTTACCATAAGTTAAACAGCAGGCTAAATGGGCAGGGTAAATAGCCCTGCATGTACTTGACCGATTTTGGTGGATTTAAAGAGATTGGCACAAAAAGGGGTAAGAATGTCATCTAGGGCAGTGTTGCTCTCAATATAGCACAACGTGTCAGCGTGGTAAAGCCCATGCTCGATAATGCCACTGATGATGTCGTGCCAAATATCAAGTGCATAAGGCGGGTCAATAAAGATGACATCAAAGGGCGTGCCAAGCGTGGGTAGGGCGGTTTGGGCGGTGTCGTTGATGACGGACAGCTGACTGCGGGTGAGTTTTAGGCTGTCAGCATTATCTTCGATGGTGTGTGCTTGGGTGGGGCTAGGTTCTATCATGACGACGTGAGATGCCCCCCGTGATAGTGCTTCAAAGCCCAGCACGCCCGAGCCTGCACAGACGTCTAGCACTTTGGCGTCATGAATGTCTGCCATGAGCCAGTTAAAAAGTGTCTCACGCAAACGGTCGGGGGTGGGTCTTAGCCCATCAGCATCCACAAAGCTGATACTACGGCGTTTGAACTGACCGCCGATGATACGAACTTGGTTGGTGGCTTTATGATGGGGCTTGGTTGGCTTTTTCATGGCTGATGAGCTTGTCTGTTTTCTTCGGCTTTTTTGCGTTCTTCTTCGGCTTTTTCGGCTTCTGCCTTGGCGATTTTGGCTTTGATGGCTTCACGCTTGGCGGCACGGATTTTTACCAATTCTTCATCGCTGGGTGGTGTGATGGGGTTGGTCTCACGTTGGAGAATCCAGTAATCAAATAACGCTCGCCCGATGGGAGCCGCCACTTTACCACCGCCACCACCGTTCTCGACGATGACTGCGATGGCGATTTGGGGGTCATCCACGGGGGCAAAACCTGAGAACCACGCATGGTCCCAGTGACGGGAGCTGATGGCGGCTTTGTTATAGCTTTTGCCTTGGGCGATGGATTTGACCTGTGCTGTACCTGTTTTGCCCGCCATGCGATAACGGGTGGTGTAGATGCTCTTTGCTGTACCCCGTTTGACAGTGTCTTCCATGGCGGCGTGCATTCTGTCCCAGTCGGCTTCGGTGCCATTAAAGGGGATGACCCCGTCAGGTTTGTCAATGATGGTTACAGGAGCCTGCCCTTCGGAGCGTTTGAGTAGGTGGGGTGTTAGGTGTTTGCCCTTGATGGCGGTCATGGCGGTGGCATTGGCAACTTGTAGGGGGCTTGCCAAAAATGCCCCTTGTCCGATAGAGACAGAGATGGTCTCGCCCGGTAGCCATTCTTTGCCGTAGGTGTCCATTTTCCATTTGGGTGATGGCATGATACCTCCCTTTTCGTTGGGTAGGTCAATACCTGTTTTTTTGCCAAAACCAAAACTACTCATCCAGTCATGAAGTTTGTCAATGCCCATGCGGTGAGCGTTTTTATAATAATAGGTATCCACGCTCATGATGATGGATTTGCTCATATTGACCGTGCCATGCCCGCCTTTTTTCCAGTCACGAAAACGGTGGCTGTCCCCCGGTAAGCTAAAATAACCAGGGTCAAAAATGGTGTCATTCCAACCCATGATGCCATAATGCAAAAAGCCCATGCTCTCAAAGGGTTTGATGGTAGAAGCAGGCGGGTATAGCCCTTGCAAGGCACGGTTATACAAAGGTTGGTCAATGTCATCTCGAAGCATGCCATACTCTTTGGTGGATATGCCAGAGACAAAAGGGTTGGGGTCATAGCTGGGGTTGGAGACAAAGGCAAGGACGTCGCCATTTTTTGGGTCAAGTGCCACAATCGCCCCACGTCGTCCTGCCAGTTGTTTTTGGGCGGCCATTTGTAGTCCATAATCTAGACTTAGATACAAATCGTTGCCTGCCACAGGGGGTTTGGTGTCCAGCTGTCTTAGAATCTCGCCATGAGCGTTGGCTTCAACGGATTGATAGCCTGGTTTGCCAAGCAGGACTTCTTCGTACTGGGCTTCGATGCCGATTTTGCCAATCAGGTCGGTACCAGCATACAGGGCTTTTTTGTGGTTGTCTTCGGCGATTTTTTTGGCTTCTTTATCGTTGATACGCCCGACATAACCGATGACATGGGCGAACAGCTCGTCATGGGGATAGACACGGGTGAGTTTGGTCTGAATGCTCACCCCCCGAAAAAAGGGCTTTCGCTCGCTAAACTGAGCAATCTGCTCTTCGGTTAAATCCATTTTGATGGTAATGGGGTCGTTTTTAGATTTGTCTATCCTTGCCAAAATGTCCGTAATCTCTTCATCGGTCAGATCAAAGATGGGAGTGAGCAGTTTTAGGGTATAGGCTGGGTCTTCAATCTCATCGGGACTGATGACCGCAGAAAAAACAGGCACGTTATCGGCAAGCAACACACCGTTACGGTCATAAATATAACCCCGTGATGGCGGGTCGGAGATGAGTTTAATGCGGTTGTTCTCAGCGTTGGTTTGGTATTTATCGTACTGATGAACCTGTAAAAATCCATAACGAGCAAACAGTCCAATCATGCCAATAAGCACAAATAACGACGCCACGATCACTCGGCGTACAAAGACGCGAGTGCTGATGTCAGAATCGTTAGGACGTGATGAGGTCATGACTGTTATAAAAGAATAGCAAAAAACCCCTAATTATAACATATTTTCAAAGACTTGTTCAAATTTATGCGATTTATTCAAAAGCAGATTTGGGCAAAGATTTGCGTGATGGTTTTGGCAAAATAGACAAAACTGTGGTAGAATTAGCCGTTTTATTTTTACCCATTGTTTACCATTTATTTTGTTAAATTTTGATTTTGTCAATTAGCCAATAGTCTAGCCCATTGCCAAACCCCAACAAGTGATGATTTATGTTCAATTCCATCTGGCAAGCCCTAGCTGAACACCCCGAATTTATCGCCATGCTCACCATTCCGCCTGTTACGGCTTTTGTAACATGGGCTCATGTATGGATGGCGTTGGAGATGTTATTTCACCCCATTAAGTTTTGGGGTATTCGTGTGCGTGGTATGCCGTGGGGCTTGCAGGGCTTGGGCTGGCAAGGCATTGTTCCTGCCAAAGCAGGCAAAATCTCTGGGGTCATCGTTGACCAGACTTTATCCAAACTTGGCAACATCGATGAGTTTTTGCAGGCGATGGAGCCTGAGGAGATGGCACAGTTCATCACTGAGACGGTGGATAAGAACTTAGAGAGTCTCATTGATGAGATTATGCTTGAACGCTACTACGCTCTGTGGACACACACGCCCTATGCCATTAGACGGCGAATTTATGCTCATGCACACAGCGAGATGCCAGCGGTGATGAAGTCCTTGGTCATTGACCTAACCGCCAATGTTGAGGAGCTGGTGGACATGCGTGCGATGATTGTCAAACGCATGGAGAGCGACCGTAAACTCATGGTGGACATGTTTTTGCGGGTGGGTAAAAAAGAGATTAACTTCATCTGGAAAATCAGTGCCGTGATTGGCTTTGGCTTTGGGATTATTCAGATGGGGATTTTTTATTTTGTGCCACAGCATTGGACGGTGCCGTTTTTTGCGGCGATTTGGGGGGCATTGACCAACTGGATTGCCATTTGGATGGTGTTTAACCCTGTCGAACCCAAAAAAGTCCCCTTTATCCGTCTGTTCCGCTATGATAATGGTCGGGTCAAACCCATGTTGCCCCATTTTCATGTCTATGACTGGCAGGGCGGTTTTATGAAACGCCAAGATGAAGTGTCTAGCGTCTTTGCTGAGATAGTCGTGAATGAGTTGGTTACCCTTGAAAACATCATGAGTGAGATGATGTATGGCAGTCGCTCGGCAAAAACCCGTGAACTCATGAAATCGCACTTATATGAGCTGTTAGAGTCGCCTGTGGTCAAATCCATTTTAAAAGTGGGTATGGATAACAAAGAGCTAAGTGCCTTTAAAGACACCATTATTGACAAATCCATTGATGCGACCATGATACCCATTAGAGACCCCAAACTTAACACATCTCGGGCAAGCAAAATCTTTGGGCTGTTTGAATCTCGTATTCGAGAACTCTCGCCCCATGAATTTCAAAACCTGCTAAGACCTGCCTTTAAAGAAGATGAGATGACATTGGTGATTTTGGGGGCGATAACGGGGCTATTGGCAGGGTGGCTACACTTGATTGCGGTGTTTTTTTAGTGATTTTAATGGTTTGATGATATTTATTTAATTTTAATGTTTATTTAATCAATATTAAAATTATTGTCGTATCCACATTTATCACGGCATTGTATTACATTGCATTAAATGGTGCGTGTTACACACCCTACGATTTATTTTATTTATAAATTAAAACCATTAAATTTATTTTTTAAAAAGTTATCTTATAAATTTTAAATGTTATTAAAATGATGAGTTATTTTAAAATTCATTTTTAAACAAATTTTTATTACTTTTATTTTTTAAAAATTAATAAAATCAGTTTTTAACAGTATTAAAATCAAAACCCAAATAGCCGTCGCTAACTTGATGAGAATGTCTTTATGCTAATCACCGAACTGGGGTATTTTGCCTTACTGCTTGCGTTGGTGCTTGCGATACTACAAACCGTCCTGCCTGCACTGGGTGTGATAAAACATCAGACCGCTTGGCAACGCCTTGCCCCAAGCCTTGCTGTGGCAGGGTTTTTGGCGATGCTGGTGTCCTTTGTGGCACTCATGGCAGGGTTTTTGTACAACGATTTTAGTTTGGTGTATGTGGCAGGGCATTCTAACAGCCTGCTCCCGTGGTACTATAAGCTGTCAGCGACATGGGGCGGACATGAAGGCTCGCTACTGCTGTGGCTGACGATACTGGCGACGTGGTGTATGCTCGTGGCGGTGTGTAGCCGTGGACTACCGCTAGACATGCGAGCCAGAGTGCTGTCGGTGCTTGGTGGGGTGCAGGTGATGATGCTTGCCATGCTGACCTTTACCTCAAACCCCTTTGTGCGGACACTGCCAAATCTGCCTGTGGACGGGGCGGATTTGAACCCGCTCTTACAAGACCCCGGACTTATTTTTCATCCGCCCATGCTGTACATGGGTTATGTGGGGCTTGCCGTGCCGTTTGCCTTTTGTATGGCGAGCCTGTGGGCGGGTCGGCTTGATGCGGTGTGGACACGGTGGTCTCGTCCGTGGACGGTGGCGGCGTGGGCGTTTTTGACCTTAGGGATTGCCATTGGGTCGTGGTGGGCGTATTATGAGTTAGGTTGGGGTGGTTGGTGGTTTTGGGACCCTGTGGAGAATGCGTCTTTGATGCCGTGGCTTGCCAGCACTGCTCTTATGCACTCGCTTGCCGTTACCGAAAAACGTGGCGTGTTCAAGGCGTGGACGATGATGCTCGCCATTTTTGGCTTTGCTCTGTCGCTCTTGGGGACGTTTTTGGTGCGTTCGGGTGTGATTACGTCTGTGCATTCGTTCGCTGCTGACCCGACTCGTGGTATGGCAATTTTGGCGATTTTGGGGGTGGTCATTGGTGGTGGCTTATTGATGTTTGCCCTGCGTGGTTGGCGTTTGACGGTGGAGAGTTTTTATCAGTTAAAATCCCGTGAGACCATACTGGTTATTAATAACATCATTCTACTGGTGGCGACACTGGTGGTGCTACTAGGCACGCTGTATCCGATTATCGCTGATGCCTTTAAACTCGGTCAAGTCTCGGTAGGCCCGCCGTACTTTAATGCGTTGTTTGTGCCATTGTCATGGGTGCTACTTGCCTTTATGGGTGTGGGGGCGACCATGCGGTATAAATATGACAGCCGTCCCATGCTAAAAGTGCTGGCGATGACGGCGGTGTGTAGCTTGCTACTGGGTGTGGTGGGTTGGTATATGATAAACCTACTGGGTGAGAATACGCCCTTTGACCATACCATTTATATCACGGCGAGTCTGTCGGCGTGGGTGCTACTGTTTATCGGGCTTGACATTAAGGATAAGACTCGCCACGCCAAGGGGCTGACCAACGGACTGCGTAAACTTAGCCCAAGCTACTATGGCATGCAAATCGCCCATATTGGTGTGCTGGTTACGGCACTGGGCGTGGCAGGCGTGAGTGCGTTAAGTCTAGAAAAAGATGTGGCGATGACGGTGGGCGACAGCACGCACGTGCAGGGTTATGATTTTTATTTGCAAGATTTTGACCTAGTGCAAGGCTCCAACTATGATGCCACACGGGCGACCATACAAGTCAAAGCGGACGGCAAGCTCATCACCACGCTCTATCCTGAAAAGCGAAACTATGTCGTCTCGATGATGCCGATGACCGAAGTGGGACTGCGAGCGAGCCTGTTTAATGAGCTGTATGTCGCCCTAGGTGAGCCAATCGTCAAGGACGGCAAGGTGGATAATAATACATGGGCGGTGCGTGTACACGTCAAGCCCATGGTGCGTTGGCTGTGGCTTGGCTCTATCATCATGGCGTTGGGTGGGTTTATTGCCATGTTTGATAAACGCTACCGTATAAAGAAAGTCAAGGCAGATTTGGTAAAGAGCAAACTAAGCCCAACGACAACGGTTAATCAAGATAATGGCAAAAATAACGGCAAAGATAATGGTAAAGTTATCAAAGATGACGAAAGAGTTGTCAAAGATGATGAAAACGTTAGCAAAGATAACGCCAAAGACGACCAACCCACAAAAGCCAATGACAATGCAGGGGAGATGACACCATGAACCGCACCCAAAAACGCATGATGATTTTTCTGATTCCGTTTATCATCTTTGCCTTACTCATGGTGATGTTTTTTAACCGTTTGGGTAAGCCGACAGACATCGTGGTTACCACAAGCATGAATAAGCCCTTGCCAGCGTTTAGCTTGCCCTTATTATCCGACCCCAATCGGGTAATGACCAATGACAATTTGCCAAAAACGCCATTTTTAATGAATGTGTGGGGGTCATGGTGTCCGACTTGTAAGGTAGAGCACCCCTTTTTAATGGAGCTACACGCCCAAGGTGTGCCAATGGTGGGCATGAATTACAAAGACGAGCTTGCCGATGCGTTGGGTTATTTGAACCAATACAAAGACCCGTTTTTGTACTCGGTGCAGGATTTGGACGGTAGATATGGGCTAAGTTTGGGACTGACAGGAGCCCCTGAGACGTTCGTGGTGGACGGCAATGGCGTGGTCTATAAGCACATCACAGGCGAGATACACGAAGGCAACTGGACGGCAAGTATCAAGCCATGCATGGACGCCCTAGCCAACCCCCAAGCGAACCAAACCCAAAGAACACAGGCGTGCCAATGATGAAATTTTGTTTAAAACACACCTTATCCATACTGGCAGTGGTCGGAACTTTGATGATAAGTACGGCAAGTTTTGGGGCGATTGAGATTTATGAATTTAAAAGTGCCGAAGACGAAGCCCGTTATAAGGCACTCATCGAAGAGTTACGTTGCCCTAAATGCCAAAACCAAAACTTAGCAGGGTCGGACGCTCCGATTGCGGTGGATTTAAAAAACCAAACCTATCAGATGATACAGGACGGCAGGAGCGATACCGAGATTCGCCAGTTCATGTTTGACAGTTATGGCGATTTTATCAGTTACAAACCGCCTGTGCGTCCGTCCACGTGGATTTTGTGGTTTTTTCCGCCCATTTTGTTGGTGGTGTTTATCTTAGGCTGGATTTATAAAGCCAAAAAAGGGCGGACGGTGGCGGTTGATGAAGTGGCTACCTTATCCAAAGCCGAAGAAGAGCGTGTTGCTCAGATTTTAGCCAAACATCAAAATCCCCAATCAGAGCAAGCCCAACATTCTAATACCTCAAATTCCCACACCCAAACCGATAAGGATACGCCATGACCCCCACGCTGTTCTTGTTTTTTAGTTTAGCCGTACTGCTGTGCGTGGTATTGGCGTTGGTGGTGATTTATCCGTGGCTTAAAGGGCAAAAGGCGGTGGACAATCAGCTCATGGCGGTCAATGTGGCGGTATTTGGCGAGCGGATTGCCGAGCTACAAGCGGACAAAGAAGCAGGGCGGATAGATGAAGCAACCTTTCAAGCAGGCGAGATTGAACTCAAACGCCAACTGCTAGATGCCCAGACCTATGCCGAGACCTATGCCCCTGTGGGTATCAAAAGCCGTGCCATTGTCATGGTGTGGATACCTGTGCTGGCAGGGCTTGCTTATCTGACAACCGCCGACCGCACGTCTGTGTTTAAGCTGTGGCAAGCCCAAGACAGTGTGGGACAAGTGGCGGACGATTTGCTAACGGGCAAGATAGACACGCCCCCCGAGTGGGCGACCGCCGATAGCACCGCACTCATCAGTGCCATGCAAACCAACGTTCATCATCACGCCCATGACCCGAGCCGCTGGATGCGACTGTCCGAGCTGTTCATGGCATTAGAAGTCACGCCCCAAGCCCTAGAAGCCTTGGCTCGTGCTTATCGCCTTGACCAAAGTAATGATGAGATTGCCATTACTTATGCCCAGACCAGCTTTTTTGCCAATAATGGCGTGCTAGATGCGACCGCTCGTGATGTCCTGCGTGGCATACTCTCAAACACCCCAGACCATGAAGGGGCGATGATGATGATGGCGATGGGCGAGATGCGTGCCAATAACTTTACGATGGCAAAGGCATGGGTTGCCAAACTGCGTGAGAGTATCACCAGTAAGGGCGGTGCGGACAGGCAGTCGGCATTGGCAAGCCTAGATGAGCTGATGGCGACCATTCACGCCCAAGAAGCCAAAGCGATGGCAGGGGTCAATGTCCATGTGAGCGTGGCAAGCAGTCTGCTCCCCCAAATCGATGAAAATGCCGTGCTGTTCGTCTCTATCTCGGACGTGGCAGGCGGTGCCCCTTATGCGGTCAAACGCCTGTCGGTGCGTGAGTTGGTGCAGGGGGTAACGGTGTCGCTTAGTGATTTAGATGCGATGATGCCCGAGCGTACTTTGACGGCAGGGCGTGAAGCAGGGGTTGGTCTTGCGGTCAATGCTCGTATCAGCCACAGTGGTGGGGCGGTCAGCGAATCGGGCGACTTGATGGCGAACCCTGTGATATTACAAAAAGGACAAAATACGGTCAATTTGGAAATCTCACAAATCGTGCCGTAAGTTTAGGGCGTGTTGAACATTGATAACATTTTATTTAAATTCGGTAGAGTTTTAAAGCCTTGATTGATTTTTGCATGAAAAATGGCTAAATCTCGTTTTTCATCGTCAAAATCCTTGTTGATATTTCAATATCAACTGCGGACTTTTCCTTGAAAAACTTGCGATTTTTCTCATTTTTCATTGCAAATACCAAAGTTCAACACGCCCTAGTAAATGCCATTATTTTTATAATAAATAATGGTTAAATACCACTTGAACAATAGGGCAATGTGGTTTATAGTGTTATTTTATTTCGTGGTTCATTGGAGCGTACTCATGCGTATTATTTTATTAGGCCCCCCAGGGGCAGGCAAAGGCACACAAGCTCAGTTCATTTCAAAGGAATTTAATATTCCCCAAATCTCCACAGGCGACATGCTTCGTTCTGCCATTAAAAACGGCACAGAGCTTGGCAAACTTGCCAAAAGCGTGATGGACGCAGGTCAGTTGGTCTCTGATGAGCTTATCATTAATCTGGTCAAAGACCGCTTAGCCGAGCCTGATTGTGCTAATGGCTGTATTTTTGACGGTTTTCCACGCACCATTCCCCAAGCCGAAGCGTTGGCAAATGCAGGCGTGGACATTGATTATGTCATTGAGATTAGCGTGCCTGATGATGAGATTGTCAGCCGTATGTCAGGTCGCAGAGCTCACTTGCCGTCAGGTCGCACCTATCACATCATTCACAATCCACCAAAAGTGGACGGTAAAGATGATGTAACGGGCGAAGAGTTGGTACAGCGTGATGACGACAAAGAAGAAGTCGTCAGAGACCGCTTGTCAGTCTATCACACCCAAACTGCCACGCTCGTGGGCCATTATCAAGCGGTGGCTCAGTCAGGCGAGAACGCTCCGTCTTATCATCAGTTTGACGGCACCCAAGCCATTGACATGGTCAAAGAGCAGATTTTTGCGGTGTTAAAAGGTTAATCTAGTATTAGCTGATAAAAGCACGTCCGATGGGGCGTGTTTTTTATGGTTAATTTATTTAATATAATCCTAATATTGTTTTTAAAGGTAATTTTTATATCATCATTTAACGTCAAAACACACCAAATGGCGGTAGGGTGCGTAATACGCACCATTTAATCCAAATAGAATGATGTTTTAAAGCCCCAAAAAATCCACCACAAATTCACTATTAGGACGAGCAAACAGCTCATCAGGCTTACCCATTTGTTCCACCACGCCATGATTCATGATGACCACCGTATCCGACACGGCAACCGCTTCTTCTTGGTCGTGCGTTACCATGATGGATGTGATGCCAATGTCCTTTTGGATTTGGCGTAGGGACGTGCGTAGCTCTTTACGCACTTTGGCATCCAACGCCCCAAAAGGCTCATCAAGAAGGAGTAATTTGGGGTTTGTGGCAATCGCCCGAGCCAGTGCCACACGTTGACGCTGACCGCCTGACAGCTCATGCGGATAGCGGTCTTTGGTGTGGGGCAGTTGAATTAAATCAAGAAGTTCCGTCACTCGCTTAGTAATCTCACCCCCTGTGGGGCGTTGGTGTTTGGGGAGTAGTTCTAAGCCAAAAGCGATGTTTTGGGCGACTGTTTTGTGGCGAAATAGGGCATAGTTTTGAAAAACAAAACCTATCCCACGCTGCTGCACGGGCGTGTCGGTTACGTCTGTGCCGTCAAAATAAATCCGCCCTGTGTCGGACGTCTCTAACCCTGCAATAATCCGCAAAAGGGTGGTTTTGCCACAGCCTGATGGCCCAAGCAGGGTGGCAAGTTCGCCAGAATTGACCGAGAAACTTACGTCATTTAAGGCGGTAAATTCGCCAAAGCGTTTATGAATGTTTTTAATATCAATGCTCATGGTGGTATCCGTGTTAATGATGAATTTAGGTTTTGGTTTAAAAATATGTTATTAAGAAAACCGTTCGTGGTGAGCTTGTCGAACCATGAAAAGGTTTTCTTTCACCCTTCGACTTAGCTCAGGGCGAACGGAAAACCTAGTTCAGCATATCCCAAAAATTCGCCCAATTTATTTTAAAAACTCAACTTCGCCCAACCTTTTTACGGCTCATCACATTTTGCACCGCAAGGGTAACAAGGGCAAGCAGGGCAAGCAGACTTGACAAGGCAAAAGCGGTGGTAAAGGCGTATTCGTTATAGGCAATCTCAATCAAAAGTGGCATGGTGTTTGTCTCGCCCCGAATATGCCCCGACACGACCGACACCGCCCCAAATTCGCCCATTGCCCGAGCGTTGGTTAGGATAATGCCATAGAGTAACGCCCATTTGATATTGGGTAGGGTAACGTGCCAAAACATTTGCCAGCCGTTCGCCCCAAGCGTGAGACTTGCTTCTTCTTCACTGTCGCCAATGGACTGCATGAGCGGAATAATCTCTCGGGCGATAAAGGGAAAGGTTACAAACAGCGTGGCAAGCACAATGCCTGTGGTGGCAAAGATGATTTTTATGCCTAGGCTTTCAAAAAACGAGCCAATGAGTGTATTCGCCCCAAACAGTAGCACAAACATTAGCCCCGCCACAACAGGCGACACCGCAAAGGGTAAGTCTAGTAAGGTGGTGATGATAAATTTGCCCCGAAATTTGTGCCGAGTAATCAGGTACGCCAACGCCACACCAATCACGGTATTGATAGGCAGGACAATGGCGGTGGTGATTAAGGTGAGCTTAATGGCGTGGAGTGCGTCAGGGTCGGCAAGGGCGGACAGATAGGCACTCACGCCGTCTTTTAGGGCTTCATAAAACACGGCAACCAGTGGCACAACGAGCATGACCGCCATAAACGACACCGCCAAAGCGATGAGCGTGTATTTGACCCACGCAGGGTCTTTGGTGGCGGGGTGGTTTTGGTAGTCGTAGGTGGATTGGGTTGCCATATTGTTTCCGTGTTGGGTTTGGGTTTTAAATAGGTTTTAAAATGGGTAAATATAAAATAGACTTCCTGCAAAACCCCAAATTAAAGAAAACTGCTCAAAGTGAGCTAGCCTGCCCATAACGGTTTTCCGCCACCCGCAGGCATAGCTCAGATAC
>ERZ1023440.76-NODE-76-length-38312-cov-281.028230_pt1 | contig 38312 bp, 32 predicted proteins | sample MGYA00380520_ERZ1023440 | MGnify/ENA primary metagenome ERZ1023440 (study PRJEB33173, sample SAMEA4830335) | metagenome | study: EMG produced TPA metagenomics assembly of the PRJEB25223 data set...
TGCCATAAAAAGCACCCCAAAGGTTAGTGTGTCTAACTTTTGGGGTGCGGTTCAACTACCGCCCTGTTTTTACCACCCTGTTTTTTATTGCCTACCAATAATTCTCCACTGCAATATTACCCACGCCCCTACGGTTCATCGCTAAACCTTTGTTTTTTAAACTTTCTTTGGTGTCGTCCACCATCTGCGGATTGCCACAGAGCATGACATGAGAAGTGGCAGGATTTAAGTTTAAACCGACAAAGTTTTCAAGTTCGCCACTGTCTATCAAAGCAGGAATGCGAGCATTTAGGCAGTTTTCCACTTTTTCACGAGTGATAATCGGCACAAAATGGAGTTTAGCTGGGTTGTCGGTCAGTTCGCTAAACTGCTGATTTAATTCATGAATTTTATCAAGATAGGCAAGTTCTGCTTGCGTTCTGGCACTGTACACCAGTACGATGTCGCTGTAATTTTGCCAAGTGGTCAAATCGCCAAGCATGGATAAAAATGGAGCAAGTCCCGTGCCTGTTGCCAGTAGCCACAAATCCTTTGGGGCAGGTTCTTGGTAGCGAGCAAGGGTTAAAAAACCAAACGGCTCGGGGTTAAGATAGAGCGTATCGCCCACCGTCAAATGCTGTAATTGACTGGTAAACGCCCCGTCAGGCACGACCACCGAGAAAAATTCCAACTGCTCATCATAGGGGCTTGACGCTACCGAATAAGCACGAAAAATCCGCTCATCGGGGGCGTTTTTGGCATTGGCAAGCTCGCTGGGGTTGATGCCCAAACGGGCAAATTGCCCTGCATCAAAACGAAATCCATCTGGGCGTGTTGTGGTAAAGCTAAACAGCGTGGGTGACCAGACGGTCTTGGAAAGTACGGTAATGGGGGTGGCGTGTTGGTCGGACATGGTTTTTCTCTTTTTAAATTTATCCATGCTATTGTAAACCATCGCCACAAAAAAACAAGCACCCAACTAAGTGCTTGTTTTTATTTACCCCAAAATTGCCAAACTTGCCATTTTAAAGAGCGTGTTTGGCAAAATCCCCATCACAAAAATAAATGCCGTGATAAGAATCAGTACAAGCCCCCCTGCCTTAACACGCCAATCATTGGGTACATCAAAAGGCACGATGGTCATTGGGCGTTTGAACATGATAAGCAGCACTTTTAGATAATAATAAAGTCCGATGGCACTGCCCAAAATCACCATAAAGGCAAGTCCAAATCGCCCACCTTGAATGGCAGCGAACAGCACCTGCATTTTGGTGATAAATCCTGCGGTAAGTGGCATGCCTGCCATGGACAGAATCATCACCGTCAAAACCGCTGTCAGCACAGGTCTTCGCCAAAACAACCCTTGATAAACCGCCATGCTGTCCGCTTCATCTTCTATCTCTTGGGTTGCTCTATTGCGGTCGGTTTCACCGTACGCTCCTGTCATCAGCACAATCACCCCAAATGCCCCAACAGAGGATAAGGCATAGATAAGCATATACATACTGATTACACTGTCAGCATCTGCCGTTGCCCCTGTGGCGATGAGAGGAATCAGCACATAACCCATATGTGCCACAGATGAGAACGCAAGCAGGCGTTTTAGGTTGGTTTGAGTCAGAGCAAGCAAGTTCCCTGCCATGATAGACACCCCAACAATGGCAACCAATATCGCATCAATAGCTGATATGGCAGGAGTTGCACTCGTCAGCAAAAAACGCACGGTAAGGGCAACCACCGCCACCTTGCCCACGCTTGCCAAAAATGCCGTAACAGGGGCAGGAGAACCTTGATAGACATCGCCTGCCCACGCATGAAATGGCGCAAGCGATAACTTAAAAGCAACCGCTGCCACCATCATGACCGCCCCAACCACAAACAAAGGCAGTATCCCAAAACCTGCCATCAAAGCCTCTCCAAGATGGGTAAAGCCAAGCTCACCTGTTGCTGCAAAAATCAGTGCCATACCCATGAGTAAAGTCGCCGAAGCAGTGGCCGATAAAATCAGGTATTTTAGCCCCGATTCTAAGGACTTTTGTTTTAGGTAAGCAAAACTTAGCATACCATACATAGGCACAGACAAAAGCTCCAATGACACAAAGAAAGAAGCAAAATGATGAGCCGATGTCATCAAAACCGCCCCAAGCGTACTTGTCAAAAGAAGCAGATACAGCTCTTCTTTGTTGTTATTAAAACTTTGAAAATAGCGATACGATAACGTAACACACGCCAAAGCCGAAACGATGATGATAAGGCTATTAAACAAGGCAAAGCCGTCCACCAAAAACAGCCCCATGACATCGCCCCGATTGACATGAGTGGGCAATTTTTCAAAAAACTGCAACAGTAGCACCGCCAACGCCCCATTTAGTCCAAGGGCAGTCAAGCCAACAATCAGACTGTGTGAGCGTTTGATGGCGATAGTAAGCATGACCACAAGCACCGCCACGCCCAATATCATGGCAGGGAGCAACGGGAGCAAAGACGAAAACTCAATAGATACACTCATTAGTTGCCCCCTTGGTTAATTTCAATGACTTGCGGCACAATTTCTGGCGAGATGGGCTTTTGATTGCCTTTTAGCCCTGCAATGGCGGTATCCACGTCCGAATATCTATCGGGCATTTTGGTGCTGATATAGCTCATTGCTTGCTCGGATTTGTTTAGGACGGGTTGTGGATACAGCCCAAGCCAAACAAGCCCTACCACAAGCACACCAAGCAAAGACAGCTCTCGCCTGCCCAAATCACGCAAAGGCTTGGCGGTGTCGTCTTTTGCCTTGTATAAGGCGTGCAGATGGGGCGTGGTGTTGTCGCCAAACAACGCCTTGTGAATCAAAATAAGTGCATAAAGCCCCGCCCACACAAAACTCACGGTCAATAGCACGCTGATGACAGGATACGCCTTGAACGACCCCATCAAAATCAAAATCTCGCCAATGAAGTTGCCCGTACCAGGGATACCCAAAAGGGCGGCACAAAAGAACATCATAAACGGAGCAAGATAGCGAAACTGACCCCACATACCACCCATGACCGTCATATCACGAGTGTGCAAGCGTTCGTACACTTGCCCTGCCATAATAAAGAGTGCCGCACTCGATAAGCCGTGAGCGAGCATTTGCACCATCAAGCCCTGCAACGACACCAACGTGCCAGCATAGATGGCAAGCACGACAAAGCCCATGTGCGACACAGACGTATAGGCAAGCAGGCGTTTGATGTCGGTCTGGGCAAACGCCAAAAACGCCCCATAAAACACCCCAATCATGCCAAGCGTGATGGCAATGGGAGCAAACTCGGCAGACGCATTTGGAAAAAGCGGAATCACAAAGCGAAGCAAACCAAACGCCGCCGTCTTAATCAAAATCCCTGCCAAGTCCACCGAACCTGCCGTTGGGGCTTGGGCGTGGGCATCAGGTAGCCAGCCGTGTAATGGAAAAACAGGCAATTTGACCGCAAAGCCCACAAAAAAGCACAGCATAATCAGGTATTCATATTTGCCAAGATACGTACCAAGCAGGTCTTCATAATGAAAACTTAGCACGCCTTTTTGGGCAAAATTGATAAGCACAAGCATACTGATACCAATGAACATGATAAGCCCAGACGCTTGGGTATAAATAAAAAACTTGGTGGCGGCAGCCGATTTTGGCTTGATGATATTGCCATTAGTATCACGCACATCATGCCCCCATAGGGCAATCAAAAAGTAGATGGGCAGCAGCATCATTTCCCAAAAAAAGAAAAACAAAAACAAATCAATCGCCAAAAAGACACCGATGACACCGCCCAACGACCACAGTAGGTTTAGGTGAAAAAATCCCACACGGTGCTTAATCTCGCCCCACGAACAGCCCACCGCCATGATACCCAAAAATGCCGTCAAGACAATCATGAGTAAAGACAAGCCGTCCATCGCCAAGGCGAATTTGATACCAAAGGCAGGTATCCAAGGCACTTCAAAGGTTGCCGCCCAAGGCAGACTGCTGTCGGTGCTGGCATTTAACACCCCAAAGTCGCCTTTGGCATACAGCACGAGCGACAGCACAAAGGTCAATGTCATGCCAATAAGTGCCACCCATCTGGGCAGTCGTGCGTCCTTTTTTTCAAATAACCAACACAAAAATCCTGCAATCAACGGGATTGCAATTAGACTTGGCAAAAGCCATGTTTGCTCTATCATCTTATACCACCATCATCATTGCCAAGATTAGTACCACAGCAAGCCCCACGCCAAAGCTCACAGCGTGCGTGCCAAGTCGCCCTGTTTGGGTTTTTACCAACAGCTTGTTGCCAAGTTTGACCCCAAAGGGCAGGATATGCCACAGCTTGTCCACAGGGTCTTTTTTTAGGAATTTGCAAATTGCCAAAAACGGCTTAACAAATACAATATCATAAAGAGCATCAAAGCCCAGCCCGTGATAGCACCAATAAGTACACGCCCCACCAAAGGCAGAATTTGTCCATTTTGTCAAAATCTTACCCTTGTCAAGCACATACAAAAAGTACGCCATCGCCAAGCCAAGTGCGGTTACGCCCACCGCGATAATCTCAGCAGTATGCTTGCCGTCTGTTAGGGTGCTACCCACGCTCGCTGGCAGGACATTTGCCAAAGGCGGGTGAATCCACGCCCCAATCCCTGTCGATAGCACAAGTAGCACCATCAAAGGCAAGGCGTAACTTATTCCTTTTAAAGGCTCACCATGCGTTTTTTGCTCTCCAAAGAACACAAGATAAATCAAACGGAAAGTATAAACAGCCGTCAAAAACGCCCCAAACACGCCTGCCCAAAACAGACTCATATGTCCTGTGGCATAAGTCTCCCACAAAATCGCTTCTTTTGAATAAAAGCCAACCGTGATAAAGGGCAAGGCAACCAACGCCCCACCACCAACGACAAACGACCAAAACACAAGGGGGATTTTTTTACGCAGACCGCCCATCTTAAAGATATTTTGCTCATGATGAGTGGAAATAATCACCGCCCCACTGGCTAGGAATAACAACGCTTTAAAAAATGCGTGCGTCATCAAGTGAAAAATCGCCACTTGCCACGCCCCCACGCCCAAAGCGATGAACATATAACCAAGCTGGCTCATGGTAGAGTAAGCAAGCACACGCTTGATGTCGGTCTGTGCCAACGCACAAAAGCTCGCCACAAGCATGGACAACGCACCGATACCCCCCACCCAATATAGGAGCATTTCAGGGGTCAGCACAAACAGCGGGTGCATACGAGCAATCAGATACACCCCTGCCGTTACCATGGTGGCAGCGTGAATCAGAGCCGACACAGGTGTCGGGCCCGCCATGGCATCGGCAAGCCAAGTATGCAAAGGAATTTGAGCCGATTTGCCAAACGCCCCACCGATAAGCATCGCCACAATAAGCATGAGCATGGGGTCATTGACAGCGAACATGGTGTCTGCTTTGGCATTGATGGCGGTCATGTCAAGCGTGCCAAACACCACAAACAACAAAAACAGCCCAATTGCCAAAAACACATCGCCCACACGGGTTACGGTAAATGCCTTGATAGCCGCCCGTCCATTGGCTCGGTTGTGATAATAAAAACCGATAAGCAAATAAGAGCAGATACCCACACCTTCCCAGCCCAGATACATCAGCAATAGGTTGTCGGCAAGCACAAGCAGTAACATACTTGCCACAAACAGATTTAGATAACTAAAAAAACGGGCAAATCCTGTCTCGCCTTTCATGTACCAACTGGCAAACAGATGAATCAAAAAGCCCACGCCTGTAATCACGCCAAGCATGGTAACAGACAAACCGTCAAGATACAGCCCAAACTTGGGGGCAAAGTCGCCCACGGACAGCCATGTCCAAAGTGGCACAGACACCGCCTGTTGCCCCTGTGCCAAAAAGCCAAAAATACTAACAAAGGCACATATCGCTGACAGTCCCATTGCCCCAACGCCAATCATTGTGGCAAGTTTTTCTGAAATTCTATCTCGCCCTGTGGCTAATATCAAAAAGCCAATCAAGGGGAAAATAAAGGTCAATGCTAACAAATTCATACCGCCCTACCCCTTTAATTCACTGGCATGATTGATATCAAGGCTTCTAAAGCGATGATAAAACTGCAAGAGTATGGCAAGCCCTATCGCCGCTTCTGCTGCTGCCAGCGTCAAGACAAAAATAAACATAATCTGCCCGTCTGCCTTGCCCCACATATTACCCCCCACCACAAAGGCAAGGGCGGCTGAGTTCATCATAATCTCAAGGCTCATGAGCATAAACAACACATTGCGTCTTGCCATGACCCCAACCAAGCCAATGACAAACAAAATCGCCGCCAATATCAGCCCATGATGAGCAGGCACGCCCATATCGGACGCCACTTTGACGACTTCATGAGCAAAGGGGACATTTAGTGTATCCACATTATAATTTTGCATTGGCTCTCTCCTGTTGCTCTTTGTCTTGATTCGCCCATGTATTAGAGACGATGTCAGGGCATGTTTGGCTGTGGCTGATGTTTTCATCATCAAGTGCTTTTTTACCCAAATGATATGCCGCAACCAATGCCCCCAAAAGCAAAAATGCCGCCACCTCCACAAGCAACACATACCCTGTAAATAAGCGTACACCCACATCTTTGGCAGAGATGGTATCGCTTTGTAGCTGTATGGATTGGTCTGTACCATAGCCAATAAAACCAATCAGCACCGCCCCAACAATCATCATAAGACACACAGGCATCGCCCACGCATTGGCAGTCAGCCACGTCTTTTCTTCTGTGGTGTCCGTGCCAAGATTTAACATCATAATGACAAACACAAACAGCACCAAAATCGCCCCAGCATAGACAATCATTTCAAGCACGCCTGCAAATGGGGCTCCAATGATAAAGAAAATCCCCGCCACCGCAAGTAGGCTTACTATCATGGACAAAATGGCATGGACGGGATTGGCGTGCGTAACCACCCTTAGGCTTGCCCAAATCGCCACCAGCGACAAGGCATAAAAGCCCACCGCATCGCCATTTGCCAAAAACCCTTTTAACACATCAATCATGGCAACAAACTCCGTACATTGACAGGCTCTGCTTCACGCTCGTGCGACCCTTTGGGCTTATCATCCGTTGCCATGCCTGTTACTCTATAATAGTTATACTCTGGGTATTTACCCACGCCACTAATGAGCAAATGCTCTTTTTCATAGACCAGATTTTGGCGGTTGTATTCGCCCAATTCAAAATCAGGGGTCAGCTGAATGGCAGTAGTCGGACAGGCTTCTTCGCACATACCACAAAACACGCAACGGCTAAAATTGATACGAAAAAATTCAGGATACCAACGACCGTCTTCACGCTCCGCCTTTTGTAGGCTAATACAGCCCACAGGACACGCCACCGCACATAGGTTGCACGCCACACAGCGTTCATCGCCGTCAGGGTCTCGGGTCAGCACAATGCGACCACGAAAACGGGGCGGTACAGGCACAGGCTGTTCGGGGTACAAAATCGTGTCTCGTGGACGCAAGGCATGAGAATTTACCATCCACATAGAGCGTACTATGGTAAAAATGCCCACCGCCGTATTTTTTAAAGTTGCAAACATTTAATTCACCATCAAAATCACAAAAGCAGTCGCCAAAAGGTTTAGCAAGGTTACAGGCAAACACACTTTCCAACCAAAATTCATCACTTGGTCATAACGTGGACGCATGAGCGAGCCACGAGCCAGCACAAATAAGGTCATAAAAAACAAGGTCTTAATCAAAAACCAAAACACAGGCGGAACAAAGGGTATGTCTAGGTTAAAAGGAGCAAGCCACCCACCAAAAAACAAGCAGGTCATCAAGGCACTAATTACCACGACATTGACATACTCGCCAATAAAGAACATACCAAATTTCATGCCCGAGTATTCCACATGATACCCCTCGGCAAGCTCTTGCTCGGCTTCGGGTTGGTCAAAGGGGTGTCGGTGCGTAACGGCAACCCCTGCCACCACAAAGGTCAAAAAGCCCAAAAACTGCGGAATGACGTTCCAGACGGTTGTTTGGGCTTCTACAATCTCACGCAAATTAAACGAGCCTGCCATGGCGACCACGCCCATGAGCGACAAGCCCAAAAACACCTCATAGCTAATCGTTTGAGCTGCCGAACGCAGTCCACCCAACAGCGAGAACTTATTGGCACTTGCCCAACCGCCAAACATGACGGCATAGACCGCAAGCCCTGCCATGGCAAAAAAGAACAAAATACCAATGTTCCAATCCGCCGCCCCAAGCGTGGGCGATAGCGGAATAATGGCAAAACTTGCCAAAGCGGTAAACATGGCAATGGCAGGGGCGAGCGTAAATAGACGTTTGTCGGCAAAATTGGGCGTCCAGTCTTCTTTAAAAAAGATTTTTAGCATATCCGCCACCAGTTGTAGCGACCCTTGCCAACCGACCCTATTTGGACCGTAGCGGTCTTGCCACAGGGCAAGCATACGCCGTTCATAGACAATCATGAGTGCTGCCGTGATGACAAGCCCCAAAAAGATAATCAAAGTCTGGGCGGTCATAAAAATAAGCGACCACCACTCAAACGACAAACCGCCAAGCCATGACGGCACATCAGGAATCACACGAATACTCATTTATGCCCCCACTTGCATTGCTAACGGTGCGTTATTAAACCCAGCTTTTGGCGTAAAGATATTTTCACGCTTGATATTAGCCAGATTTGCCACGCTTTTTTGATATTCAGGCACATAGACAGGCGTGTCGGCTTCCGCCTTTTTGACGGTTGTTGGCACACCGACCATAAACGGCACAAGCCCGTCAGGATAGCCGATACAGCCGTCCGCCACATAGTCCACCACGTCCACAGGCAGGGTAATCTCTACCCCATACTGGCTAAGGGTTAGCTTATCGCCTGCCTTGATAATCCAACGCTTGGCATCATCATCGCTGATTGTCCATGTGGCAGGCTTGATTTGGCTTGCCACCACAGGGCTACGGCTTGCCATGCGTGAGCTTGCAAATAGATTGTGTACAGGCACAACGACCGCACGACCGTCAAAAATGCTCGTGCTTATCATGCTGTCAAGCTCGGCTTTGTCAAATACCGTCTCCACTTTTGGCAAGTCATCAAACAGACGAATGCCCACATCTCCGCCTTTTAGCCGTCCACCCACTTTGTCTTGGAGTTTGTTCCATGCTTGGGGCGAGTTCCACCCTGCACTCCACGCAAATGGGATAAGGCTTGGGTCAGTCTTATCGCCCACATAACCTTCCATGGAGAAAGTCAGACCGCTATCCAAGTCCTTAGGTTGCATAGGCTCGTGGATAGAAATGGGCGAGCGTAACACCGTCCGCCCCGAATAACGGCGTGGCTCACGGGCGACTTTTAGTCCTGTAATGCGATAATCCGACTCGGGGGCAACGTCTTTGATTTGGGCAAGGTGTGGATAATCCGTGATAAGCTCATCAATGACATCATCAAGATGATACCACGTTGGCTCATCATTGCCATTTGTCAAATTGGTGCTAGCCAAGGCATTAGCGACAGCGTGTAGCCAACGCCAACTGTCTTTTAGCTCGCTGTTTGGCTCATAGTATTTTTTGTCAAAACTGGCAAAAAACCGCCCTGCTCGCCCTTCGGCAGACACGAGCGTGCCGTCTGATTCGGCAAATGACGCACTTGATAGCACCATGTCAGCTTTGGTGTGCCAGTCATAAGACTGATGATCTAGCACGATGAGAGTTTTTTCGGTCAATTTGTCAAATTGGCTTGGGGCAAGGCTTGCTAAGTCATGTTCTAGCACCACCACCGCATCAAACTCTTTTGCCAAAACCTCCTCTATCGCTTGTCCGCCAAGCAAGTTTACGCCCACGCTGTTCGCCTCAGGCATGGCAATGTACACGCCTGTTTTGTCGGCATATAGGGCATTTGTCTTTAATAGGCGAGATGACAGCTCTTTTTCAAACTCATTGGGGTCTCGCTCTGTGGTGTGCGTGCCGTCCGTTTTGGCATCTTTATCAGGGTCAATGAATTGACGAGCCACTTCATCACGGATTTTGGCGTTTTGCACTTCCACAAATTCACGCTCCACATGGGCGATTTTGGCACGTTTGGCGGTCAAGGTTTGGGCGATGTAGCCTGTCGCTTGTACGATTGCTTTTGATGACAAGCTGGTGCCTGTGATGACAAGCGGACGGTTCGCCATAATCAAATCATAAGCGATGTGATGAGCCAAAAACTCCATTGCCATGTTCTCATCAATCACAAGGTTTGGCTCTTGTTCTTTGGCAAAAATGGCGTTTTCGCTTTTGCCAATCTCGTCTAGCGTATCGGCATAGCCCTTGATGATGTCGCCCACCATAAAGCCCAATTTGGCGATGTCGTTTGGCGTGGCAACGGCAGACACTTTGGCGATGTCGGATAATTTGGTATCCACCACGCTCGCCACATAAATGGGACTGTACGCCTCTTGCCCGATACGCTTGACAGGCTCGGCAAGCCAATGCTCGGTTTTTAGGGCGGTTGCCATTTGGCGGGCTTTGTTTTTGGACGCTTGACGCACCGACAAGGCGACACGGCTTGCCGTTTGGGTCAAATCCTCGCCCAAAACAAACACGCTATCCGCCGTCTCAATCTCCGCCAAAGACACATTATGCACGTCTTTGTGGCGTAACAGCTCCACGCCCAAGTCCACCACGTCTTTGACAACCGCTCGCTCGCCTGTGCTGTAATAATCGCTTCCGACCAGTTTTTTTAGGGCAAAATTACTCTCCAAACTTGCCCGAGCCGAACCAATGCCGATGACGTTTTTGCCTTTTAATAAGTCCGCCACGCTATCCACCGCAAGGCTTGCACTGGTTTTGACAAATTGTCCGTTCACATTTTCAAGGGGCTGGGTTGGGCGGTCAGCACGATTGACATAGCCATAGCCAAAACGCCCACGGTCGCACAAGAAATAGCCGTTTACGTCATGGTTATAGCGGTTTTCAATGCGTCTAAGTTCACCATAACGCTCGCCTGCCGAGATGTTACACCCAGACGAACAGCCGTGGCAAATGCTTGGGGCGTATTGCATGTCCCATTTACGGTTATAACGGTCTGAGTGCGTTTTGTCGGTAAATACACCCGTTGGACAAACTTCGGTCAAGTTACCGCTAAACTCACTCTCTAACTGTCCGCTCTCTTCACGCCCAAAATAGACACGGTTGTTTGACGCATACACCCCAAAATCCGTGCCACCTGCGTAATCCTTATAAAACCGCACACAGCGATAGCAAGCGATACAGCGGTTCATCTCATGATTGATAAACGCCCCTAAGTCTTGGTTGTGGTGCGTGCGTTTGGTAAAGCGGTAACGGCGTTTTCTATGTCCGCTCATATAGGTCATGTCTTGCAAATGGCAATGTCCGCCCTCTTCGCACGTTGGGCAATCGTGGGGGTGATTGGTCATCAGATATTCCACAATGCTTTTACGAAATGCCTTTGCCTCGGCATCGTCCACCGAAATCCAAGTATCACTCTTTGGCGTGGGGGCAATCATACAGCTCATCACCAGCCGTCCACGCCCTGCCTTATAATCGTCTTCGTTATTGTACTGCTTAACCGCACATTGACGGCACGACCCCACCGAACCAAGTGCAGGGTGATAACAAAAATAAGGCACATCAATGCCAAGCGACAGGCAGGCTGAGAGCAGGTTATCTGAGCCGTCCACATCATAAGTTTTGCCATCTATATGAATGACTGCCATGTTACACCCCCACCTTGTTTTGTTGTGGTTTTGAGTTGTTCACTTTTTGCTCAAATTCATGACGGAAATATTTTAACGCACTCATGAGTGGCTCCATCGCCCCTGGGGCATGAGCACAAAAAGTCTTGCCAAGCCATAAATCTCGTGTCAGCTCGGACAGTTTGTCAATGTCGTCCGCTTGCCCTTGTCCGTTTTCCATCGCATCAAGGATTTTTACGCCCCACGGCAAACCATCACGGCAAGGGGTACACCAACCGCACGATTCTCTTTGAAAAAACTGTTGCAAGTTTCTAGACAGGCTCACCATGTCTTGCGTTTCGTCCACGACCATCATGAGACACGTCCCAAGGCGACTTCCTGCCTTCATAATCGGGTCAAAATCCATGACAAGGTCAAGGTGTTCATCGCTTGCCGTCAAAAAGTCGGTACTCGCTCCGCCGGGTAGCCACGCCTTTAAGGTCAAGCCGTCCTGCATACCGCCCGCCAGTTCAATGAGTTCACGAGCGGTATAGCCAAACGGCACTTCCCACAGCCCTGCGTCCTTGACACGACCGCTACACCCCATAATCTTGGTGCCGGGGGTTTGTGATTTGCCTTTGGCGTTTGGCAAGGATAAATACCACTCCACGCCATTTAACAAAATGGCAGGCATATTGTTTAAGGTTTCAACGTTATTCACCACCGTTGGGCGACCCCATGCCCCTGATACTTGGGGAAATGGCGGTTTGGTGCGTGGGTTGGCACGGCGACCCTCCAAGCAGTTGATAAGAGCCGTCTCCTCGCCACAGATATACCGCCCTGCCCCTGTGTGGACGTGCAATTCAAAGTTAAACTCCGTCCCCAAAATACCCTCGCCTAGCAAGTTATTGGCGATACATTCGTTAATGGCGTTTTGTAAGCGTTCGGCGGCTAGGATATATTCGCCACGGATAAAGATATAGCCCACGCTCGCCCCAATGGCATAAGCAGTAATGAGCATACCCTCAATGAGCTGAAACGGAATCCGCTCCATAAGCAAGCGGTCTTTGAACGTCCCAGGTTCCATTTCATCAGCATTACAAATCAAATACCGCACGCCACCGTCAGGCGGAGTCATAAACGTCCATTTTAGCCCTGCGTTAAAGCCTGCACCGCCACGCCCACGCACGTTGGCGGTTTTTATCATCTCGCCCACTTCTCTTGGGTCTTTGGCTAGGGCGTTTTTCAGCCCTTTAAAGCCGTCCAAGGCTTCATAATCCGCCAATGTCAGCAGGGCATCATGATGATACAGTCGCCATGTCAAGGGGTGTGTGAGCGAAGTCGGTGCTTGACCGTCCGCCAATCCCACGCCCCAGATTGGCGTTTTTTGGCGATTTAGTTGGCTTGGGGCAAGTCCGTTTTTACGAGCGTGGATTTGCTCGGCGACATTTGGTTTATTCATGCGTATTGCTCCAACAATAGACCGACCTCAGACGGCAACACAGGTCCATAAGTATCCTCATCAATCAGCACGCTCGCCCCCTTGTCGCAGTTGCCAAGACAACAAATGGGCAGTAGGGTAAAACGACCGTCTTTTGTGGTTTGCCCATAATCAATGCCAAGCTCACGTTTAAAAGCGTCCGCCAATGCCTCATAGCCGTTTAGATAGCAAGCGATAGAATCACAAATCAAAATCACATGGCGACCCACTGGCATCCGATAAATGCGGTTAAAAAATGTCGCCACGCCCTCCACGTCCGCCACAGGCATGGACAGCATATGGGCTATGGCATGGACTTGGGCATCGTCCACCCAGCCGTTACGTTTTTGGACGAGTTTTAGAGCGTCAAGCACCGCCGCCCTAGGTTGTGGGTAGTGATGAATGTGATGATGAATGCCGTCAATTTCTTGGGGCGTTAAAATGGCGTGAATGTCCACTTTGGGGGTTTTGTCGGTTACTATTTTCATAAAGTTACCTGTGCTAGCGTCAGCTTGCGGTTTTGGTTTTATTTATTAAATTGATAAAACTAACTTAATTTTATCAGTTTAACAAATGGTTAAAGTTTTTAAATTTACCCTTATAATCAATATATCTCATAAGGATAATTATCAAAAAATATCGGATTTAAAGGCAATATGTGTTTGTTAAAATAGTCTTGTGGATTTTTAATGGCATGCTCATTTAATTGAAACTTCCTTAATGCCATGATTAAATGCATAAATTGCCCAAAATCAACATCAAATTTCACAAAATCATCAAAAGATGAATATTCGCCCTGTTCGTGATCATAAAACAGCACTTGCTTGGTTGTTTTGTGCAAAAACCATTCATCGCCACAGCAATTATCAGCAAATAACCATAATTCTTTTGCAAAGTGGGCGTATTCTTTTTCAAAATAACGATTATGGTTTATGGCTTGCTCATAATCATAAATCACCACATCACAGATAATTTCCACTTGGCGATAATGACAAACAAAATATTGATAATTTTCATCAAAGCCAAAACACGCTTTTGGTTTTTTGATGAGTTGCTGTTTTTTATCATCAGACAATTTATCTAAAATATCAATCATCATCACATCATCACATCATCACATCATCAAAAAATAGGTTATTGGTGCGTGGTACGCACCCTACTTTTACTCAATTTTTAATACGATTATCATCATCTAATAAAAATTGTAAAAATGCCTTTTCGTCATCGTCAATCATCTCGGTATCTGTACCGATATAAGCGCTAAGACTGCCTGATAATTGTTGAACTTCTGGGCTGATATTTGTCTCTTGTTTTGGATAAAATGCAATGTGAATTTGGTGTGTGTTATCATCAAAACTAGACACAACCTTATCCATATCTTTCATGATATGCTTTGGTATTTGGATAAAAATACCGTCATTTTGTTTAATTGTGGTTAATTGCATTTTTTGCTCCATTTTAACTATTTTTATCAATCCAAGAATTATCAATATCTTAACAATTCATGTTTTTAAAAAAATTAAAACTGTATAATGCGACCAACCCAATTTGGCACGCACTGCGTTCCAAATTGGAAAAGCCCGATAAATCAATGACCAAATCAAGACGTGCGATGTGCAACGCTCCTTTTAGTCATCATCACTCTCATCAGCATGGAGCGATAACGCACTCGCCACTTCCTGCTCGCCGTCTCGTCTGGTGCCTTTGAGCTTGATTTGTAGGCGTAGCTCGTTGGGCGAGTCGGCATTGCGAATCGCTTCATCGTACGAGATAGCCCCTTCATCATATAGGTCAAACAACGCTTGGTCAAAGGTCTGCATACCCAACTCACGGCTTTTGGTCATAATCGCCTTTAACTCATGCATTTCACTTTTTAAAATCAAATCCGCCACCAATGGCGTGTTCAGCATAATCTCCACCGCCGCACGCCGTCCCTGCCCGTCTTCGGTGCGAATGAGTCGCTGTGAGATAATCGCTTTCATGTTGCTGGACAAATCCATAAGGAGCTGTTGGCGACGCTCTTCGGGGAAAAAGTTGATGATACGGTCAAGCGTTTGGTTGGCGTTGTTGGCGTGGAGCGTCCCTAGACACAAATGCCCCGTCTCAGCAAAGGCAATGGCGTGTTCCATGGTCTCGGTATCTCGAATCTCACCAATCAAAATCACATCAGGGGCTTGGCGGAGCGTATTTTTCAACGCATGGTGCCATGAGTGCGTATCCACGCCCACTTCACGGTGCGTAATCATCGATTTTTTGTGCTTATGCACATATTCCACAGGGTCTTCTACTGTGATGATATGCCCTGCACTGTTTTCGTTACGGTAGTCAATCATCGCCGCCAAGCTCGTGGATTTACCCGAACCTGTACCGCCCACCACCAGCACCAAACCCCGCTTTTCCAAAATCACGTCTTTGAGCTTTTGGGGTAATCTTAGCTTTTCAAAATTGGGAATCTCGGCGGCAATGGTACGAATGACCATGCCCACTTGCTGTTGCTGAATAAAGACATTGACACGAAAACGGCTGACATTTGGCACGTTAATGGCAAAGTTACATTCCATTTCACGTTCAAATTCATCACGCTGATAATCATTCATGATACTGTATGCAAACAATTTGGTCTTATCGGCACTTAGCACCTGTTTGCCAAGCGGTTTCATCAAGCCTTGATGTTTGACGCTCGGCGGAAAATCTGCCGTGATAAACAGGTCAGATGCCCCAATCTCAACGACTTTGGCAAGCATATTATACATGATACCTTTGGCTTCGTTTAGGGTCTCTTCGGTAAAGGCGATGAGTGATTCTTCGGAGATGTGGTGTGTGGTCATGGTATTTATTTCTCTTTTTAAGTTTAGGGTCGATTTTTACAATATCAATATTTTAGGTTGCTAACTGCATTTGGGATTGCTTTTCAATCTTATAGCCAAGTTTTGTAGCACACTCAATAAATCTATCAATATTTCCTACGCCCCATTGATTGCAAACAACAATCTTACTTGTATTATTTAAAGTAATAACATTATCTTTAAAATATCTCTCCGCCAATTTTGAATCATATTCTAAATCTGAATACAAAATTGCCGTTTCAAGTCTTGATTGCAATTCTTTGGGGAATTTATTTTGCAGATGAACAATGTCAATATTAGGGTTATTTTTACAGTAATCACTAACAACTGCCAAAACCAAGCGACCTTTACCAAAAATTCCACCGTTAAATTGATATTTGCTAAAATCTTTATTATTACGCTTGGTTTCTTGGTCTGAATGTTTCTTTTCTCTTAATTTCAATTGATATTCTTGGGCTTCTTTTACAGGAATGATAGTATCAATATCCCAAATACTCTCACTATTTAATTTATAAGGGTTAATTTTTATACATTTAATATCCAACCCTTGTTCATTTAGCCACAATACTGTATTTGTAATGTCTTTTGAAAAATCTTGATTAACCAAAATAATGCGAACATTATCGAAATCTAATTTTTGAGCATAATCTCCGCCCAAGAAATTATCAATTGCTTTTTCTGCTTGCTCATTATTACAATTGTGAAAATTACCATAAAATTCAACAATCTTATCAATACTAAACAATCTTACCATAGACGCATAGCGAATGGCTTGTAAATCCATATGAAAACCGTCATTATCTCTTTTTAATTCAATAACAACCAATTTTCCAAATTCATCTAACGCCAATAAATCTAAACGTTTTTTACTGTCTTCAAAAGGTGATAACTCTTCACCCACAATCAATAATTCTTCTCCTAAAATGCTAGGGTTGGATTTAATGATATTTTGAATGTCTTTTTCTAACATATTTCCTTCTTTAAAGGTGATTGGCTTCAACAATTCTGATTTATCACTTTCAATCAAAAAAATACTCATATGAACCTACCTATCACAATCCGCCATAACAATATCGATACTTGCCAAATAAATAATCGCATCGGATACCAAAGAGCCGTTAATCACAGACGGCATTTGTTGCAAATGGGCAAAGGTAGGCGTACGAATGCGAGTGCGATAGCTCATCGTTGAGTTGTCGGAAGTTACATAATAGCTGTTTAGCCCTTTTACGCCTTCTACCATACAGGCACTCTCCCCTGCTGGCATGACAGGTCCCCACGACACCGACACAAAGTGGTTGATGAGCGTTTCAATGTCTTGTAAGGTGCGGTCTTTTGGCGGTGGCACGGCAAGCGGGTGTTCGGCTTTATACGCTCCGCTTGGCATATTGTTTAGGCATTGCTCAATGATACGAAGTGATTGGCGAATCTCTTCAATTTTTACCAAACATCTATCATACGCATCACCGTTATAAAACACAGGAATTTCAAAGTCAAAATTCTCATAGCCTAGATACGGTCTCGCTTTACGCAAATCAAAATCAATGCCCGTGGCACGAAGTCCCGCCCCCGTTACGCCCCACGCTAGGGCTTGTTTGGCGTTGTATTGGGCGACATTTTGTGTACGTCCTTTTAGCACGGTGTTGGTCATCGTTGCCTTATAGTATTCATCAAGGCGTTTTGGCATCCAGTCCAAAAACTCACGCACCAATCGCTCCCAACCATTTGGCAAATCGTGAGCCGTACCGCCAATCCTAAACCACGCAGGGTGCATACGATAGCCCGTTACCGCTTCAATGACATCATACGCCTTTTGACGGTCGGCAAACATATAAAACACAGGGGTCATACCGCCAGCGTCTTGGATAAACGTCCCCCAATAAAGCAAGTTATTGGTAATCCTAAAAAACTCACTCATCATAATGCGAATGACGTTGGCACGCTCAGGGGTGGTAATGCCAGCGAGTTTCTCAACCGCCATGATATAGGGCAATTCATTCATCACACCGCCCAGATAGTCAATGCGGTCGGTATAAGGAATGAACGAATGCCACGTTTGGCGTTCTGCCATTTTTTCCGCCCCACGATGATGATAGCCAATGTCAGGGATACAGTCCACAATCTCTTCGCCGTCAAGCTGTAACACCAAACGGAACGCCCCGTGAGCGGACGGGTGGTTAGGACCGATATTTAGGAACATAAAATCTTCATCACGCCCCGAGCGTTTCATGCCCCACTCTTCGGGGATAAAACGTAAGTTTTCTTGTTCAAACTCTTGTTTGGCAGTGTTCAAAAAATACGGCGTAAATTCGGTCGCCCGAGCGTGGTATTCTTTACGCAGTGGGTGTCCTTCCCAGTATTTGGGGAGCAAAATCCGTGTCAGGTGCGGGTGTCCGTCAAACACCACGCCAAACATATCCCACACTTCACGCTCATACCAGTTGGCATTGGGATAAATCTTGGTCGCAGACGGGATATGCTCGCCCTCAGCTAGGGCAACCTTAATGCGAATGTCCGAGTTTCGCTCCAAACTCATCAGATGATAAAACACCGTAAAATCGCTAGGCGGTAAGCCGTGGCGGTACTGACGCAAACGCTCATCAATGGCGGACAAGTCCACAAGCATGACAAAGGGCTTGGGCAATTTGCGTAAATACAATAAAACGTCCAACACTTGGGCTTTATCCACCCAAACAGTTGGAATGCTGTCTTGTGTTTCTTGGACGACAAGATTTTCAAACTTAGCGTTTAGCTGATTTAAAACATCAAAATCGTGAATGTGGTGAATGCTCATAATGCCAACTTTTTATAATATGTTTGTTAAATTGGTCGCTTGCGTGGGGCTTGCAGTCTCCAAACACTTTAACTAAATGGCAAATTATAACGCAAAATCGCTTTTTTTACAGCATATTTATGATAGATTACGAGAAAAATTGAATGATAAACCATTGTGAGATATAAATTTATTTTATGGCTACATCTTGACAATAAATACTTTATTTGATATAAAATTGAGGAATTTCTTAGGTTAAGGATGTACCCGATGAAAACCGTAGCAGATATGCAAACTATCTTGAAAAAACTATCAAAATACTGGCAACAGAATGCAACTGTACATACTTTTGATGGTGATTATGATGATATTGAATTCTTTGCCGACAAAAAAGACTTTGCTGAATGTCTATTGCCTTTTGCCAACCATGATGCTTGGCTAAATGCACCACAGCCCAAAAAAGATGCTTGCTTGTCTTATGCTTGGATTCTGTATAACATGAAAACAGTCTATATAGAATGTGATGTTGTTACGCCAGCATGCGAGAATATCTTAAAATACCCCCCCAATACAGAAAATTTGGCAGATGTGCAAAAAGTCATCGCCGAAGCATTGCTTGATGAAGCATTGCACACCAAGATGTCTATTGGTGCGTGCAACTATATTTACCAAAAACGAAATTTACCTCACTTAGGCGAGAATAATTTTTACCTTTCACAATGGCTAAACGAGACACTAAATAAACAACTTGATGAAAAAAATAGAAGGTTGGTGCAATTTGCAGTGGCGTGTGCTAGTGAAACACTAATTACTGACTATCTAGACATTCTATCCAAGGATAACACCATTCAAAATATCTGCTATGAAGTTACCAAGAGACACGCCCTTGATGAGCGTAGTCATTCTGGTGTGTTTAGCCATGTCGCCTTGGAAGTGCTAAAAAATGAAAGCAAAGAAACTAGAACGCTATTCATTAATACTCTAAAATCTACCGTACCTTTATTTGCACATACCAAAATGAAAGAATGGGAAAAAATCTTTGGAATACTTAACCTTCCTAATTATCAAGAAATATTAAGAGACACGGATACATTAAAAAATATTGGTATTTATGATAACTCAGTCAATAAACTGTTACTAAGATTGGGAGCAATGTGATGGAATTACTTGGTCTTAGCATAGATATTGTTGTCTTTTTATTAATAGGTTCTTGTATTGCAGGCTTTATTGATGCAATTTGTGGGGGTGGCGGTCTTATTTCTATTCCTGTATTATTAACCGCAGGATTTAGCCCCGCACAGGCGATTGCCGCCAATAAGTTACAAGGAACAGTAGGAGCAATTGCCTCCACCCAATATTATTTAAATAAAGGTGTATTAGATAAAAAATTACTCATTGCTTTATTGCCTCCTGCTATAATTGGCGGTGCAATCGGGACTGCCACTTTATCTTTGTTACCCAGTACACTCCTTGAAAAAATTCTCCCTTTTTTGTTAATTGCAATGGCTTTATATTTTTATTTCTCCAAGAATTTGTCAGATACCACAAAGAAAGCAAAGATGGGTATATTTCTGTTTTCTTGGACAATTATCCCTGTTATTGCTTTTTATGACGGATTTTTTGGAGCAGGTGCAGGTACTTTTTACCTACTTGCAGTAACTTCTTTACTGGGTTTTGCCGCTACCAAAGCAATGGCATATTCAAGAGTACTTAACCTAGCCAGCAACCTAATTTCCTTGCTTGTCTTTATTTATTTAGGCAAGATGGCGTGGATGGCAGGTATTTTAATGGCAATTGGCGAAACAATTGGAGTATATCTAGGTAGTCATTTAGTTGTAAAAAATGGTGCAAAACTTATGCGTCCTTTGGTGGTTATTGCCTGCGTGCTAATGGCAATTAAATTACTATGGTCATCATCTTGATTTCAAGGCAAATAAGTCCACAAGCATGACAAAGGGCTTGGGCAATGTGCGTAAAAACATCAGCACATCAAGCACCGCCCCTTTATCTACCCAAACGGTCGGAATGCCGTCTGCCGTTTCTTGGATAACAAGATTTTCAAACTTAGCGTTTAGCTGATTTAAAACATCAAAATCGTGAATGTGGTGAATGCTCATAATTTCCAACTTATTTTTGGCTTGCGATTACCAAAATTTAAGCAAAATAAAAAATTTCATCGCTAATGTCTATATTTTTAAAAACCAAAACATAATTAAGGGAGTAAAATTATCAATAATATAAATTAATAAATGCTCTCATCAAACATTATTCTTAGTTTATTTTCATCAATATCAGATGTCTCTCCAACTAGGCACACCAAAACAGGACAAGTTAGCAAATCCACTGTTACGGGCATTAAACCATTAGTGAGAATTTTAGCCTGATAAAAACTAGGTAGGCTTTGAATTTTTGACAGGAATAGTTGCTTATCTAATTTATTTTCCTTTTGGTAATTGATTAAAAATACCACTTTGGCTTTACTGATAATTTTCGAATAAAATATATTGCCTTTTGTTTTTCCATAGAACTGTGTCAAATCTTGATTTAAGTAATTATAAACACTTAATTCAAGCAAGTTTGGTTGGTAACATTTTTCAAAAATAATGGGTGCAACTCCTCCGTGCAGTCTTGCCCCCATTTCAATCATTACTGGATTGACATATCCATCGGTACTTGATTTTGCCAATAACTCCATATGTACCGCTCCAAATTTAACCTCCAATGCTTTTATACACTGTGTTGCATATTGAATGATGGCTTGATATTCTTTATTTGTAATATCTAACATCTGCATATTTTCATAAACAAACTTACTGCCATTATGATGACCTTTTTTATAAACACACAAACTACAAATAAAAATATTATCATCTTGCACAATCATATCCACAACAAATTCATCGCCAGTTTCAAATGATTGTAAAATATAACCATCATTCTTTATTCCCAGCGCATTAATCTTTTCCCAGTTAATATTTTTTATATAATTAGACAGCGTTTTTTTATTTTCAAAAAACATCACGCCATCACTGCCTGCTGAATTAACAGGTTTAATAATATAACCACTTTCACTATCAAAAAAATATTCACTGCCAGCATTGATAAGCTGGCTTTTTATATGCTTTAAACCACTTTCTTTTAAAGCATTTTGCATTATAAATTTATCTCTTCGTTTTAAGCCACTACGCACAGAATTTCCTGCCACTCCAAAATATTCTGCCAGTTGCTCACCAATGAGTACGCCTGTTTCTGCACCAATAACCACCGCCAAGATTTCATCTCTACAAAATTTTTCCTTACATTCTTGTACTGAATAAGCTACCTTATTGATAAAATAGGTATTATCAAAACTAAAATAGCCATCATTTATATCAGAATTGGTAAGTACTACATAGCATTGATAGCCTAGCTCATAAAATTTTTGTGCATATAATGCACCAGTAGAAAAAGGATCTACAATTAAAATTTTACCTTTATCCATCAACCACACTCCTAGTTGGTAAAGATTTTGCCTGTAAAAAGCATATTAATATAAAATATAGCAATAATACACGCTACTAATGGTAAAAATATTTGAGTAGCATACACATTTTGTATAATGGATAATATATATCCAAATAGCAAGCTAGCACCTGCTTGAAATGCAACATAAAAGACAGCACTGCTTTGCCCAATAAAAGCAGCTTGTTCTGTATCTTTTGCCATTAAGGATAATTTTTCTCTTATTAATATCCTAATACTATTGATAAAAAATCCAATAAGAAAACATATGGCTAGGGACAATATCTTAATATTTGACATAACAAATATTAAATCAGCAAAAATCAAACATATTGCCATTACTAAACAATATTTTGTGTTGCTTTTTATGAAAGCCGCACAAAAAGCCCCCATACCAGCAAAAGCACTGGATAAACCAAAATCTTGGGCAGTCCATTGTTTAATTTCTTGAAATATAATTGGTGTGGTTAAATTAAAACTGGTAATATGAATACCAACAAACCCCAATATAATCCATAACAAATAAATTTGTTTTTTATCTAAAAAATAAAGTTGGTTAACAGTTTGTTTGTTGTTATTCTCTTTAATTTTTATTTTAGCAAAGTACCCATTTTTTGCCCACATCATAAAAATAATGGCAAAAACAATGTCTACTAAAACAATACTTGCCATTGAATAAAAAAAGATAAATGATTTAATAGCATTCCTCCTATCATTGCCCCACCAAATGCACCAATCTGTATAACGGTTTGCATGTATCTTGATGCTTTATTTGCAGAAACAATGTTATTAACAACAAGATAATTATTGTAAGTCTCATAATTACTTAGTATGCTAACTCCCAATAATCCAGATATCAATGCAAGACCGATGAAACTATAAATTGATGGATTAAGTGCTGATAACACAAAAACAATGGAATAAAACAAAATTCGTGAAAGCATTAAATGGTGAACAGAAAGAGACAATAAATTAATTTTGGAAAACCTTTTTAATACAAATGGAATGATTGTACTAACAAATAATATCAATCCAAGAATTAAAGGGTTTTTGGTTGTCTGATAAGACAACCAAATTACCATAATCAGTAATGCCATATCACTAAAATAAAAGACAATCAAAGCACCGTAAAATTTTCTTAAATCCATAGTCTTTATGTCCCATTTTATTTTTTATGATATCTTTTAAAAGAAAGTGGACATTGCATAGGTTCAAATACAACCAACAATGGGTAGGCTGTATTGAATTTTCCGTCCCAAGCTGATATTGCTAATTCTAGGTAATTTTTCAAACCTTGTGCAAAACACTCTAAATCATATTGTGCCTTATCCTGCACATAAGCTATTGGTAAAAATTTTACCATACCTTGGACAAATGCTTTGCGAGCAAATAAACACAGAAACTTTGTATTGTCACTATCAAATCTTCCTAAAATTTGTCGCCCCATATCGCCTAACCAATCTTGCATTTTGGCTATTTCAGACTGAGAGTATAAAATATTATCCATTAATAAATCCTCATTAAAATGACAACTATAAAGCTAATTTTCAAAATCCAATGACACAATAAATCACAAACATCGTAGGATGGTAATATCACTCCACCCCATCGGGACTTCTTAAATTTTTTACCGCAATGCGGTTAGCTTGTTTTCTATCTCGCTCTGGTGTCATCATCGGCTGATAAATGTTTTGGTCAAGATGAATGCCAAGCGGACGGCGTTCCTCTTGGATTGAGTTTTGTAGGAGCATTAACGCCTGAATGAGTGCCTCGGGGCGTGGCGGACAACCAGGGATATACACGTCCACAGGCAGGATTTTGTCCACGCCCTGCACCACCGAATAAATGTCATACATACCGCCCGAGTTGGCACACGCCCCCATAGAGATGACCCATTTGGGTTCTAGCATTTGCTCATACAATCGCAGAATCACGGGTGCCATTTTGACAAAACACGTCCCTGCCACAATCATCACGTCCGCCTGACGGGGGGATGCACGGATAACCTCCGCCCCAAAGCGTGATAAATCGTGTACGCCCGTCAAGGTCGTGGCGTATTCCACATAGCAACAGCTTGTGCCGAAGTTAAACGGCCACAGCGAATTTTTTCGCCCCCAGTTGGCAAGGTTGTGCGTCAAATCCGACAATTTACCCATAAAGACGTTTTTGTCAATCTCGGCTTGGGTGATGTCGTCAATCACTTGGCGAGTTTGGTGTGGGTATTGGTCGGCGGATTCGTTGGCACGAGTGAACGTATATTTCATAATCGTAACTGCTTGTTTTTAAAACTGGCGTTTAAGAATTTTATCTTTTAAACTATTAAAATTTTTAACAATTTAAAAGACTGTTTATATGTACAATAACTAAATTTTTGGGTGAGACTTCAAAATTACTTTCTGTTATTGTTTGATTAAAAAAGCTCACCACTTTATCGTGATTGATATGGTGATTTTGGGACAAAATCTCTTCAATATCATCAAGAATAAAGGCGATGTTTTTTAGTTTTTCATCTTGAAATCCATTGGCGTAATGGATACTTTTCATTTTGGGTGTTGATTTGGTGTTTGGAAAAGCAAGATTGAGCTGTTGCTTAATTTGCACAAAAAACAACATCAAGTCATTACCCATTATTTTGGGTAATTCTTGATTTAGAATTTGTTTTTTATATAAATATTGTGCTAATTCATTGGCTTTTTGCTTAATATCATCCACGGTCAAATTCCAAACTTAATCAAACTTCTGCGTGGTAACACGTCCTGTCTCATTGATATGGTCAATGTTTGCCATATCCTGTTTGTCCTTTTCAAGTACCGCTTGCAAGTCTTTACGCCCTGCAAAAATCCGTCCCGATGACTGGGCAGGTACCTTGCCTGTGGGGTCTGAGTGTAGCTCATCAATGCCATTAAAGGCGGTAATGCTCGCCAAATCAAAGTCGGCAGGACGCTCATAGATACGCTTTTTCTTGGCACGTTTATCAGCAGGAGCCCAGTTCATCGCCCCAAGTTTCATCTCATAGACAAGCCCCACAAACAAAATGGCGATAAAGACAAAAGCGGTCGCAAACCCCACCCAGCCCACTTCACGCACGCTTACCGAATAGGCGTACAGATACAAGGCTTCTAAGTCAAAAATCACAAAGAAAATCGCCACAAGGTAAAATTTGGCAGACAAGCGAATGCGAGCCGTCCCTGCTGAGACCACCCCCGCTTCAAAGTTTTCTTGTTTTTGAGAACCGCTTGACCGCCCACCAAGCAAACGTGGCACGACAAGCATAAAGACGACAAGCCCTAGACTGGCAAGTAAATAGACAATGGCTGACCATTCGGCTGGCATAAATCACCCCATGTGATTTTATGAAAGTAGATTATAATAAGGTATCCGCTAATCCTGACAGATTAACCTTACAATTATAGCATATTTTGTAAAATTATTTAAATAAAAAATAACCACGTCAAGTCATTGGATAAATTTGACGTTTTCACAAAAAAAACACCGCCAACATGACGATGTTTTTTTGGTTTGGGTTGTTATCGTAAAAACGCACGGGCATTACGGAACAGTCGCATCCATGCCCCATCTTTGTCCCACTCGTTAGGTTTCCATGAGTGATTGACCGCACGCAGTGTCCGCTCTGGGTGTGGCATCATGAGCGTTACCCGTCCATCATTACTACAAACACCTGTAATGCCTTGCGGTGAGCCGTTGGGATTTAAAGGATAATGCTCAGTGGGTCGCCCTTGACTGTCCACATAGCGTAGGGCGATTTGACCACTGTTTTCTAGCTCAAAAATTGCCTTATCATCAAGGTTGGCAAAGCCCTCTCCATGTGCCACCGCAATCGGCAAAATACTGTCTTGCATGCCTTTTAATAACACAGATTTGGTGCGTTCTACACGCACATTGACGGTGCGAGCCTCGAACCGTGCCGATACGTTGGTGCTAAACCGTGGGAAATGCCCTGCCCCGACCATCAAGTCTTTGAGTTGACTCATCATCTGGCAGCCGTTACACACACCCAATGCAAAGGTCTCGGGACGATGGAAAAATCTGGCGAACATCATGGATAACTCTTCATGATGTAACACGCTATTTGCCCAACCCGAGCCTGCCCCTAGCACATCGCCATAGCTAAATCCACCGCAGGCTACCAGTCCATCCACATCGCGCAGATTGACACGTCCGCTCATCAGGTCACTCATGTGTACATCTAGCGCCTCAAAGCCTGCCAACTTAAAGCCTGCCGCCATCTCCAAATGCCCATTCACGCCCTGTTCACGTAAAATGGCAACTTTGGGGTAACTGGTGCGATTATTCACATATGGGACTTCTATGGCTTGATTTAAGTCATAATTTGCCTGTGCAATTAAGCCTTGATGATCAATGTCATTGATAAGTGCAAACTCTTGGTCAGCACAAACAGGATTATCACGCAAGCGAGCGATGGCGTGGCTGACCTTTGTCCACTCATTTTGCAAATCGCTACGCATAAATTCCAAGTCCACACTGGCTGTCTGTATGCTTAGAATGTCTTGGTCGGCACCACCGGCAGGGGTTTCAAAGACTTGTCCGATTTCACTTACCAGCTCTGACACGCCCATACTGTGAGCCAACTCTTCAAAATCAAAAGCATACTCAGGCAGAACTTGTACCACCGCCCCCAACTCTTCGGCAAATAATTCACCTAAGGTATTAGCACTTTCTAATGATAAGTTAATTGCCACACGAGCGGTAAACTGCATCTCCGCCACTGTTGCAATCAAACCACCATCAGAGATATCATGATAAGCATTGATAAGACCTTGATGATTGGCACTTTGGATAAAATCAAAAAAGTGCCTTAAATCATCAGCACTATCCACATCAGGACAGTCATCACCAAGTTGACCCAAGGTTTGGGCAAGGATAGAGCCACCTAGACGGAATTTACCTTTTGACAAGTCAATGCGATACAGACGACTATCAATATTGATAAGCTCAGGCGTTAATGTCTTATTGATGTCTTGAACAGGGGCGAAACCTGTGATAATAAGACTCATGGGCGACACCACCGCTTTGTCCACGCCATCATCTTGCCAACCGGCACGCATGGATAAGCTATCCTTACCCACAGGAATGGCAATGCCCAAGGCAGGGCATAGCTCTTCGCCCACCGCATAAACGGCATCATACAACGCCACATCTTCACCATCATCACCACATGCCGCCATCCAGTTGGCAGATAGGGTGATGTCTGATATCTTGGCGATATTGGCACTGGCTAAGTTGGTTACCGCCTCGCCCACTGCTAGGCGTGCCGATGCTTTGGGGTTGATGAGTGCCACAGGCGTACGCTCGCCCATCGCCATCGCCTCGCCGGTATCAGCAAGCAATCCTGTCATCGTCACCGCACAGTCCGCCACAGGCACTTGATAACGCCCCACATACTGCTCACGTACCACCATGCCCGTGATAGAACGGTCGCCAATACTAATCAAAAATGATTTGCTTGCCACGGTCGGATGTCTTAGCACATCTCGAACAGCACTGGCAATGTCCAGCTCGTCGACATTTAGTGCTGTTAGCTGAGCATTTTGGCGACGTACCGAACGTTTCATCTTGGGCGTGCCACCTAGTAGCACTTGCATGGGCATGTCCACCGGCTGTTCTGGCAGTAGCTCGTCATTGACTTTAAGCTGACGCACATCGGTTGCCACACCCAACACCGCAAAAGGACAACGCTCACGCTCACAAATTTGAGTAAATAACCCCTCGTCCTTAGGGTCAATGGCTAGCACATAGCGTTCTTGGGCTTCATTTGACCAAATTGCCATTGGCGACATACCACGCTCTAATGATGGCACTTTTCTAAGCTCTAACACCGCCCCAAGCTCATGGTCGTTCACCAGCTCTGGCATGGCGTTAGATAGACCGCCTGCCCCCACGTCATGAATAGAGACAATGGGATTATGCTCCGCCCCCATCGCCCAGCAGGTATCAATCACCTCTTGGCAACGGCGCTCCATCTCGGCATTATCACGCTGTACACTGGCAAAGTCTAGTCCCTCATCTAGGCTACCACTATCCACCGAGCTTGCCGCCCCACCGCCCAGACCGATTTGCATGGCAGGACCGCCCAGCACAATGAGCAAATCGCCCTGCTTGATGGCATTTTTTTGTACCAAATCACGTTTGATATTGCCATAACCACCAGCAATCATAATCGGCTTATGATAACCACGCATTTGACTGCCGTCCTGCATGGCACTGGTGTCAAGCTCAAAACTTCTAAAATAGCCCGTTAAGTTAGGACGACCAAACTCGTTACTAAATGCCGCACTGCCAAGCGGAGCGTGAGTCATGATTTCAAGAGCGGACGCCATCCGTTCTGGCTTGCCGTATGCTTTGGTATTCACTTCCCATTTTTCGGGCATCTCTGGCAAGTGCAAATGCGACACGCTAAATCCTGCCAAGCCTGCCTTTGGCTTACCGCCACGCCCTGTTGCCCCTTCATCTCGTATCTCACCGCCCGAGCCTGTCGCCGCCCCTGCATAAGGAGCGATGGCGGTGGGATGGTTATGGGTTTCTACTTTCATCAAGATATCAACAGGCTCTTCATGAAAGCCGTATTCATGCACGCCATCGCTATTTTTATTGACATAAAACCGTTCAGCGGTAAAACCCTCCATGACTGCCGCATTGTCTTTATAAGCCGACAAAATCCCCTCAGGGGAAGTCTCATGGGTGTTTTTAATCATTTTAAATAATGATTTGTCTTGTTTTTTACCATCAATTGTCCATTCGGCATTAAAAATCTTATGACGGCAATGTTCGCTATTAGCTTGGGCGAACATCATCAGCTCCACATCAGTGGGGTTACGAGCTAAGATATTAAAATGCTTGACCAAATAATCCATGTCCTCGTCAGACAGGGCAAAGCCAAACTCACGATTTGCCTGCACCAATGCCGAACGCCCCTGCCCCATGATGTCAATGTGCGTGAGACTTGCAGGTTTGTCATCACCAAACAGAGCTTTGACCGCTGACAACTCATAGCTTAGGCTTTGGGTCATGCGGTCGTGCAGGATATTTTGGGCGACCTGTGGCAGTTTGCGTGGTAGCTCGCCATCGCCTGTTAAGGTAAACAACACCACACGCTCGACACGCTCAATGTCCACCCCACAGTTTCTAAAAATATCAGTCGCTTTGGATGCCCACGGGCTAATCGTACCAAAACGTGGCGACACCACCACTTGACGCTCGCCCTCACCTGCCGTATCTTCATCAACCTCCAAGCCGTCATTTAAGAGACTCAACGCTTTTTGGCGTGCATCAGCCGTCAGATAACTGGGAAGAACATAAATCTGCTGTGATTTGATGGCACGAATGGGTAAATTGGCTTTGGTATTTAGCTCTTTGATGAGAGCGTCTGTCTGAAACTGGGTTAAAAACGGCTTTCCAGCGATGGTCATCATGATGGTCGTTCCCCACAATTTGATGAATAAGATGAAATGACAAACAATATAAAAGAAACAAGCAATTATCAGCACGCTATTTTAACAGATTTTACCCCAGTTATGCCAATGCTTTGCTGATATTTTTAAAAATTGTTACAAATGTTCAAATGCCCCGAATTTAAGATGTTACTTTGACTCTCATTGTATCCCGCTTTACCGTGGAAAATTTTGGCTTTTTGGGTAAAAAATGCTAGAATAAGCCAAATTTTATCCTTATGTCATCATGTCAGCGACCACCCCAACCCCCAATACCCCCCAAGCCACTGCCAGCACCAATGCCAATGTTTGGTACAAAAACTACATGGTCATTGTGTTCGTCATCGGACTGCCACTCATCGTAGTCATTGGCTGCATTTTCTTTATCGTACACGCCTTTAAAATCAAAGACTCGCCCGTGCGTGATGACTGGTACATGGACGGCAAAAGCCTCTACCAAGACGCCTCCAAAGATAAGCTCGCCCATGATTTAGGCTTATCAGGCATCATGCGATTAGACGGCACGCCCGATGATTATGCAGTACGGTTTGAATTAAAATCCGCCCAAAGCATGAGTTATCCTGCCACACTCAATGTCAAGGTCTCACACGCCACTGACAAAGCCAAAGACCGTGATTTTGTGCTGACTTACCAAAGTGATAATCTCTACACTGGCACACTCACGCTTGACCCCCTACCCGCCAAATACTATCTTAACATCACCAATGATGACGACAGCACCACCGAGATAGAAGCTGGCTCATGGCGACTGACCCATAGCCAAAAACTGCCCGCCCAAAACGTGGCATTTTTGCCTTTGACCGCCTTTGATAACGAACGTCAAGCCCTACCCGACCAACGGAACAAACGCCACCAACAACACGCCCCTGACACGGTACCGCCATTGGCACAATAATTATTGGACGATAACCCATCAATCAGCCCAAAAGCCTAAAATGACCAACACAAGCCGTCAAACTTATCAGCCATTGACCGCTTTTCATGTCAAATGGCTTGCCATGCTACTCATGACCGCCGACCATGTGGCGTGGCGATTTCTGGAGTATGATACGCATTCATCAGAGATACTACACTTTTTGGGGCGGGCGGTAGCTCCGCTCATGTGCTACTTGCTCGTGGTCGGGTTTTATCATACGCATGATATGAAGGGCTACGCCAAACGGTTGGGGCTGTTTGCCCTTATCTCACAACCACCCTTTTGGCTGTTTAATATTGGCATTAGCGATGCTGTGTTACTATCTCAAAACTTCATTGAAAATCAGGGACAAACCGACTGGGCTGTGATGACACGTCTCATGCGTGGTAATGTGCTGTTTTCGCTGTTTTTATCACTCATTGCTTTGATGATTCGGCACCATAAGGTTTTTAATATTTGGGAAAAGGCAATCCTTATCGCCCTACTCTATCCTATCATCAGCCTATGTGATTATGGCTTTGCCATGATTTATATGACGCTACTGTTTGATTATTTTTATAAAAATCAGCCTAACTACCTTATCATCGCTTATCTCTTATCCTTGCCTGTCATCTATGTACTCATCTACGGCTTTAACACCACCGTAGGGCTTGGCTATATGCACTTTGGCATGATACTCACCGCCCTTATCATCTATGGCTTTAATGGACGAAAGGGGTCTGACTTTGGCGGTCGCTACTTGTTTTATTGGTTTTATCCTGTGCATTTATTGGTGATTGCGATGGCGGAATATTTTCTTTTGGATTATGTTAAATAAATTATTAGCATCAAAAAAACACAACCCAAAGATTGTGTTTTTAATTTATAAATTTTAAAAGAATAAAATGGCACACCTTGCCATTAACCACATTTAGCCTTTATTATCATTTGGCACATTATCCACATTTTCATCATCGGCAACGGTCGTGCCTAGCCTACTCATGCGTCTATCCATGAGCTGACGGGCAAGGGCTTGCATGTCATCAACACGGTCAATCTCATCAACAATTTCAAGCCCGAGCAAGGTTTCAAGCACATCTTCTAAACTCACAATACCTTTAACTTCACCAAACTCGCCCACGACAAGGGCGATGTGCAGTCGCTCTTTTAACATCAAATCTAACACATCAAACAACTTCATCTTGGCAAAGACAAAAGTAATGTCTCGCTTAAAATGCTTAATGGGCGTGTGAATCTCTTGGTTGGCTTTGGCAATAAGTAGGTCGCTTTTTAGGACAAAACCTGTGGCATTATCCAGGTCTTCATCAAAAATGGGAAAACGAGAAAATGGCAATTTAGGGTGCGTGGCGAACACATCACCCACCGTCATATTCTCATCAAAGGCAATCATCACCGAGCGTGGCGTAACGATACTCTCCACATGAATCATGCTCAGAGCCAACGAGTTTTTGATAATACGTGTCTCCAACTCACTCATCTGCCCTGAGACTTCGCCCTGATTGGCAAGGGCGATGAACTCATGACGGTTAAACCCACTCTCGTTATTACCCTGAGTGAGCAAGCGAGAGACTTTCTCGGCAATCCACACGATGGGAAACAGCAAAATACTAATGCCCTTGACATAGTACGCCACAGGCACAGCAAAACGTCGCCAATAAGTCGCCCCTAGCGTCTTTGGGATAATCTCACTGCCCATGAGTACCGCAAGCGTCATCACGCCACTAAACACCCCAAACCACGCACTACCAAACACAATCGTCGCCTGCGAACCTGCCCCAAGCGAGCCTAAGGTGTTGGCGATGGTGTTGAGCGTGAGAATTGATGAGATGGATTTTTCGATGTTTTTAACTTTGACTTCATTGAGTAAGTCGGCAGTTTTGGGGTTGTCATCTCTTAGCGTGTCGATATAGCTTGGGGTCATTGTCAAAAGGGTCGCTTCTGAAATAGAACAAATAAAGGAAACAATCAGCGACAACGCCACATAAAAGATAAGCAAGATAACATTGGTGCTACTTGCCTGCCCCACGCTCTCGCCTGCTGTGGCAAAGGCAATGATGGGCGTGATGGCTAATAAAGAGATGGCAATAAGGAAAAATCGCGGTCGGGGCATATAAAGAGTGAGTGACTTAAATTAATCGCTAATATTAAGCTAAAATGATGACAACTGCAAGTATTTTAGGATAAAGTGGACAATTTTATGATGATGAACGTGGTTAGGGTTGGGAGCAGAACGGTATTTTTTGGGAAATTTATAAAATTTTTCAAAGACTTATGTAAAATTTTATAAAATGCGTTTGTTTTATGGTATGATATGCGTTATTTTTCGTTTTGGAAATTTAGGAACACTCATGCTACTTTCTATTTTGGCGACCACCGCCCCGGCTCAACCCAATGCTTTTTTGCAATTATTACCGATGATTGCCATTTTTGCCATTTTCTATTTTCTCATCATTCGCCCCCAGTCCAAGCGTGCCAAAGAACACCGTGCCATGGTCAATGCGTTGGCAGTGGATAATGAAGTGGTGTTTGCTGGCGGTCTGGTCGGTCGCGTCAAAAAAGTTGATGGCGACTATGCGGTCATCGCCCTAAACAACAACACCGATGTCAAAATCCAACGTGCGTCCGTGATTAGCGTATTGCCCAAAGGCACGATTGAAAATATCTAAATTCGGTATTGTTAGGGCGTGCCTGCCTTTGGTATTTGCCATGAGAAATGAGAAAAATCGCACGTTTTTCAAGGAAAAGTCCGCAGTTGATATTGAAATATCAACAAGGATTTTGACTTCGAGCCACAAGATTTAGACATTTTTCATGCAAAAATGAATCAAAATGTTAAAATTTCACCATATTTTATAAAAATGTTATCAACGGTAGGCACGCCCTAAGCATGCATTTTAAATAAATGCATTGGGCAAAAGGATAAGCCTTATTTTAACAAGACCAAACAATGATTTAACACTTAAATTATTGTCAATTATTAAAGGGTTTGGTTTGTGCAGTTTTTAAATGATTTAATTAATAAGCCAAACCCACATCATCAACCTTTGTAAAGAAGTCCTTATGCATTACCCTGCTTGGAAATACATACTCATCGCTGTGGTGCTGGTCGTCTCTGGCATTTACGCCCTACCCAATCTCTACCCTGATGAACCTGCGGTACAAATCACAGGTGCCAGTGCTGGTACTGAACTGACATCTGACGTGTTGGTGCAGTCACAGGCTCTGCTTGATAAGGCAGGTTTGGCACATCATGATGGTAGCTTTGCCAATAACAGTGCCTTGATTCGCCTAAATACCGCCGAAGACCAGCTCAAAGCCCAAGAGACCTTACGCCAAAACCTAGGCGAGAACTACGTTGTGGCACTAAACCTTGCCCAGACCACGCCCGAATGGCTAAAAAACATCGGGGCAAAGCCGATGAAACTGGGTCTGGACTTGCGTGGGGGCGTGCGGTTCGTCCTAGAAGTGGACATGGATAAAGCGTTAGAGCAACGCCTAACGGTTGCCACCCAAGACGTGCGTCGCAATCTGCGTACCGCCAAAATCGCCGTCAAAAGCCTAAGAACCACCAAAGATGGCATGGTACTGACCTTTAATAGCGACGATGAACGCAACCAAGCCCAAAGTGCCCTGCAAGGGAACATGATGGACTTCACGCTAAGACCCCTTGCCAGTAATGACGGGGCGGTGCTAGAACTCACTTATACCGAACAAGCCCTAAACCAAATCAACGAGTATGCTGTCGGTCAGAACTTGACCACCTTGCGTAACCGTATCAATGAGCTGGGTGTGGCAGAAGCACTGGTACAGTCGCAAGGCACCAACCGTATCGTTGTAGAGCTACCTGGCGTGCAGGACACCGCCGAAGCCAAACGTGTACTGGGTCGCACAGCAAACTTGGAGTTTCGCATGGTCGCAGACGGTGCGGAGAGTTTCACAGGCGGTATCGCCCCTGCCGGCACCGAAGCCTTCCCTTTTGGTACGCTTGATGGTTCACCCGTCTTACTTGACCGCCAAACCATCGTGACAGGCGATAAAGTCCAAAACGCCCAAGCCGGTGTTGATGAAAATGGTCGCCCACAGGTATCTATTACCCTAGACACCGCAGGCGGTCGTCTCATGCAAAACGCCACCAGCACCAGCGTGGGCAAGCAAATGGCGGTGCTATTTATCGAAAACAAGCAACGCATCGGCTATGAGACCGACCCCGCCACAGGCGAGACTAAGGAAGTGCGTCAGCCTTATAGTGAGACTCGGGTCATCAACCGTGCCACCATTCAGGCGGTGTTGGGCTCATCCTTTGTCATTACAGGACTAGACAGTCCTGCCGAAGCTGGCGAGCTTGCCCTACTGCTTCGCTCTGGGGCATTGGCAGCACCGATGTACTTTGTCGAAGAGCGTACCATTGGTCCATCACTGGGTCAAGATAACATTGATAAAGGTCTTAGTGCATCCAAAATCGGCTATCTGCTCGTGTTCTTATGGATGATTGTGTTCTATCGTGCTTGTGGTGTGATTGCCAATATCGCCCTTGCCTTTAACATCATCACGCTGGCGGCGGTGATGTCCATCATCGGCTCATCGCTGACCCTGCCCGGTATCGCTGGGGTCGTGCTGACCATGGGTATGGCGGTGGACGCTAACGTGCTGATTTTTGAGCGGATTCGTGAGGAGCTTGCCAGTGGTGCCAAGCCCAAGTCCGCCATCGTTACGGGCTTTGACCGTGCATTTAGTTCCATCTTTGATGGTAACTTAACCACGCTACTGATTGCCTTTATCTTGTTTGCCATCGGTACAGGTCCTGTCAAGGGCTTTGCCATCACGCTTGCTGTCGGTATCATCACTTCCTTGTTTACCGCCATCATTGTCACTCGTGCCTTGATGCAAATCTGGTACGGCAATCGCAAAAATCTCACCAAAATTAGTATCGGCTAGGAGTAGAAGATGACAGACAATAACGACAATCTTAACACCACCGGTGAGACTCGCCGTCGTCGTGCTCCACGCCGTGACGGTAAGGGCAGTAACGCCGCTGCCAATGCCAGCCTTGACAATCAAGCCATCATCGCCCAAACCGATGAGTTTGCCGAAAAAGAAGGTGGGGTCAAACTACTGGGTAATAAACGCATTATCCCGTTTATGAAATTAGAGATCCCCATGGTGGTTCTCTCTGCCATCTTGGTGATTGCCAGTTTGGTTGCCATCACCACCAAGGGGCTAAATCTCGGACTGGACTTCACAGGCGGTATCTCTGCCGATGTGGCGTACAGTCAGCCTGTGGAGCAGGCACAAGTTGCCTCCGCTCTAGCTGACAAAGGCTTTAATGATGCGGTTGTGCAGTATCTTGGCACCCGTCAAGAGCTACTCATTCGCCTGCCACCCCAAGAGAACAAAGACCCTGAAGGTCTAAGCGACGCCCTAAGCGATGCCCTAAACCTACCTGCCAACCCTGCCAAAGTGGATAACGTCAACATCATCGGCAGTCAAGTGGGTAAAGAAGTCTATACACAGTCGCTCATGGCGTTAGGATTGGCACTTATTCTAATGATGGTGTACATCTCCATTCGCTTTCAATTCAAATTGGCAGTGGGAGCAACGCTCGCCCTGTTCCATGACGTGATTGTGGTGTGCGGACTTTTTGCCATCTTTGGTTGGCCGTTTGACTTGACCGTGCTTGCCTCTGTGTTGGCATTGATTGGTTATTCGGTGAACGACACCATCGTGGTCTATGACCGTATCCGTGAGAATTTTCGCCGTGTGCGTGGACTGCTGCCCCGTCAAGTCATTGACCTATCTCTGACTGAGACCTTACGCCGTACTTGCATGACCTCTGGTACGGTCTTTGTGGTTGTGCTTGCATTGCTGTTCTTAGGTGGTGAAGGTCTGTTTTGGTTTGCTCTGGCTCAGTTTATCGGCACCATTGCAGGGACGTATTCATCGGTCTATGTTGCCAGCTCCATTCCTTTGCGTATGGGCTTGTCTCGTGAAGACTTTGTGGTGCGTGTCAAACCTGAATTTGAAGAAGAAGTGGTGGTTTTTGCTGACCCCAAACTCCAAAACGCCCAAGATTGATTTAAAATTGACAAAACCGCTCAAATGATTTTGGGCGGTTTTGTTTTTGGGGCAAATAATTTAAATTTATACCCACAATCTAACCCCCACCCTCATAAACCCCCACCACATTCCCCACCACGATAATTGCAGGGGCAGGCAGATTGGCAACTGCTTGTTTTTGTACAATATTTGAAAGCAACCCTGTCAGTACCGCTTGATTTGGCAAACTGGCATTTGAGATAATCGCCATGGGCGTATCCGTGCTAAGTCCGCTTTTGGTCAGGTTCGCCACGACTTTGTCAATGGCATGAAGCCCCATATAAAACACGAGCGTCTCGTCCTTGTGATACACGCTTTTTAGACCGTCAAACTCGCTGTCCTGATAGCACGCCGTCAAAAACCGCACACTGGTCGCAAGCCCCCTATGCGTGAGCGGTATGCCCGCCCCGCTCGCCCCTGCAAGGCTTGCCGTAATCCCTGCCACGACTTGATATGGCACGCCCGCAGTACGGCACGCTAGCATCTCCTCGCCCCCACGCCCAAACACGAACGGGTCGCCCCCTTTTAGGCGTAGCACACGCTTGCCACACTTGGCATACTGCACGATAAGGGTGTTAATCTCATCTTGGGTTTTGGTGTGATGACTGCGTTTTTTGCCGACAAAAATCTTGTCGCTATCACGCCGACACAACTCCACAATGACAGGCGAGACAAGGGCATCGTACAGCACCACATCCGCCTGTTGCATAAGTCGCAACGCCTTAAAGGTCAATAAATCGGGGTCGCCTGCCCCTGCCCCCACGATATAGACTTCGCCTGTGTTTTTATTGTCATTTTTGATAAAATCATCTAATTCATCGGATAAATTTTTTATGGGTTTGTCATTTAAGGCATTGGTAAAAATCTTTTCCCAAAAATGCCGTCTTTGGTTGATTGTGCTTAATTTTTCTTTAACAGTATTTCTAAATTCGCCTGCTTTTTTGGCAATGTCGCCGATATTGCTTGGCAAACTGCTTTCTATTTTGGCACGGATAAGGCGAGCCAATACAGGGGCTTTACCATTTGATGAAATGCCAATGGTAATCGGGTCTCTATCCACAATCGCAGGGAAGATAAAATCGCATAACTCTGGCGTATCCACGACATTGATAAACAGCCCAATTTCTTTGGCGTTTTGATGAACGATTTTATTTAACTCATTATCATCGGTGGCACAAATTACCAATATGATATCATGCTCATTTTTTATGTCTATCAAATCCTGTTTTTCATAGGATTTTTGAATGATGATATGATTATGATGAATCAAAAATTCTTTAAAATCTTTATCAAAATTTTTGGCAAGCACAACCAACCTTGCCCCTGCATTGGTTAATAACGTGGCTTTTCTTTGGGCGACATCTCCGCCCCCAATGATGAGTACGGTTTTTTGATTTAGATTAAAAAATAAAGGCAAGGTATTCATATTGGCGTTTTGGCTGATTTGGTTAATGTTTAAAAAGAAAACCGTTCGTGGTGAGCTTGTCGAACCATAACGGTTTTCCGCCACCCGCAGGCATAGCTCAGATACCATGATACCCCACC
>ERZ1023440.78-NODE-78-length-36810-cov-263.035397_pt1 | contig 36810 bp, 38 predicted proteins | sample MGYA00380520_ERZ1023440 | MGnify/ENA primary metagenome ERZ1023440 (study PRJEB33173, sample SAMEA4830335) | metagenome | study: EMG produced TPA metagenomics assembly of the PRJEB25223 data set...
AAACGTGCGATTTTTCTCATTTTTCATTGCAAATACCAAAGTTCAACACGCCCTACTCAATTAAGATATATTTTAAAATTTGGACGTGTAAGGGCGAACACAACACCCAAAAATCAATACTTTATCACAGGGTAAATGTAATTTTCCCCTACAAGTCCACCCAAAGACATGGTAAATTAACAATACCGAATTCTTTTAATTTTCCCAAAACACGCCCATTCTTGCCCAAATTAGCGTATAATAAGGGCGTGTTTTTAAAATTTGGAAAAATAGCCATGACCGACAACGACTTTACCAATCCCAACATCCTACCCACAGGTAAGCCCCAAGGACAATCCGCCATGCAAACCCCTGCCAATGGCGAGCAAGTCCAAGCCAACAGCCAAACTGATGACAATTTGGACAACCGCTATTCTGAAAACATTGGCGAGACCACCCATTTTGGCTACCAAACCGTCAATGCTCGTGAAAAAGAAGCCAAAGTCGGACAAGTGTTTACATCGGTTGCCACCAAATACGACATCATGAACGACTTGATGAGCTTTGGCATTCACAGGCTTTGGAAGCGTTTTGCCATTAAGATGAGTGGCGTGCGTGCAGGGCAGCACGTCCTTGACATCGCAGGCGGTACGGGCGACTTGGCAAAAGTGTTCAGTAAAGAAGTCGGTCGCTCGGGACGTGTGGTCTTATCCGACATCAACGAAGCCATGCTGGAAGTGGGTCGCACACGCCTTATCAATGCAGGGTGCAACAACGTGGATTTTGTGCTTGCCAATGCCGAAACCTTAGAACCCTTCGCTGATAACTCGTTTGACCTAGTTACCATTAGCTTTGGACTGCGTAACGTTACCGACAAACAAAAAGCCCTAGAAGCCATGTGGCGTGTGCTAAAACCAGGTGGGCGACTGCTCGTGCTAGAATTTAGCAAACCTGTGTTTGAGCCACTATCAAAGGCGTATGATTTGTACTCTTTTACCGCCCTACCACTCATGGGTAAAGTGGTCGCAGGCGACAGCGAAAGCTATCAATATCTGGCGGAGAGTATCCGTATGCACCCAGACCAAGCCACCCTAAAAGCCATGATGGAGCAAGCAGGGTTTGTTAATTGTGATTATCACAACCTAACGGGCGGTATCGTGGCGGTACATCGTGGCTTTAAGGCTCGTTGATTGTTTATATTCATTTAACTTCAAATATACTCGGGGCATGGAAAGCACGCCCCTACAAAAGCATTTTTAAAATTATGGGTAAATTGATTTACCCCTACAATCCATTTAAAATAAAGATTTTAAATACCTGCCAAAAGGTAAATTTTACCCATTTACCTTTTGTCTTTTTAAAACTCCTTTTATCAAACCCCATTTTACCTAACCATGCTCATCTCTTATAAAAACCGCCTGTTTGACCTATATCGCATTTGTGCCAAATACCGCCTTGACACCCATTTTGCGGACGTGCCAGAGCTTGTCCCCTTGGCACGGCTTATCAAAATGCACCCTGCAAGCATTGGCAAATCGCATAACCCGCTAGGAGTCAAGCTCGCCCTAGAAGAGATGGGAACGCTCTTTTTAAAGCTCGGGCAACTGCTCTCCACCCGCTCTGACCTACTGCCCCCCGACATCATCGCCCAATTATCGCTACTACAAGACAAAGTTGCCCCGTTTGACGTTGAAGTTTTAAAACATGAAATAGAACACCCCAAAACAGGGCTGGGTAAGCCAATTGGTGAGATATTTAGCCGATTTGATGACAAGCCACTCGCCGCCGCCAGTATCGCCCAAGTGCATACCGCTTGCTTGCCTGACGGTCGGGAAGTGGTCGTTAAAGTCGTCCGCCCCGACATTCGCCCTGTTATTATCAAGGATTTTGAGCTACTTCGGGAGCTTGCGGGCTTCCTATCGGCTCGCATGGAGTCGGCTCGGGCGGTGCATATCGTGAGTATCGTGGAAGACTACCGTCAAATCATGCTAAACGAGCTTGATTTGACCTTGGAGTCCGCCAACGCCACTCGCATGAGAAACAATTTCACAAACTCGCCACTCATCTACGTCCCCGAAGTCTATATGGCAAACAAGTCCGTCATGGTCTCGGAGCGGATTTTTGGCGTGCCGATTTCACAGACAGATGAATTTGACGCATTGGGCTATGACCGTGCCGTCCTTGCCAAAAATGGCTTGACGATATTTTTTACCCAAGTGTTTCGGGATAACTTTTTTCATGCCGACATGCACCCCGGTAACATCTTTGTGGAGACCATGCCAGACGGTCAAGCAGTGGCAAATCCACGCTATCTAGGGCTAGATTGTGCGATTATGGGGCAACTTGCCCCCGATGACCAGCTCGTTGTCGCTCGTATGCTCCTATCGGTCATGAATGGCAACTACACCACGCTGGTGGACATCATCAGTCACGCAGGTTGGATACCACCGTCCGCCGACAAACACGCACTCATCGCCGACATGGCTCGCACGGTAAGCCCCATGGTGTCTAAGCCCATGAGTGAGCTTGATTTTGCAGGGATATTGTTTGAGATTTTAAACATCGCTCGCCGTCATCAGATGAGTATACCGCCACAGCTTATGCTCCTCCTAAAAACGCTCGTCCATGTGGAAGGGCTTGGGCGTGAGCTATACCCTGACCTTGATATTTGGTCGCTTGCCAAGCCGATTTTGACTGATTGGGTAAAATCACAGCTTGACCCCACACGTTTTTTGAATGATTTTTATGACAAATTGCCCGAACATCTACTGTCCGCCACTGACCTGCCTAAACTTGCCACCCAAAGCATTCAATCGCTTGCCACGCTTGGTGGACGACAGGACAAACAACTAAGAGAAATCCAAGCCCTACGAGCCGACTTTTTAAACCAAAAACGCCATGATTGGATAGCCTTGGGTGGATTTTTGACCTTTATCGCCATTGGGCTGACCGTGCCGATTTGGTGGGTGGGCGTGGTGTTTCATGTGCTGGCGTTGGGGTTTGTGGTGTGGCGGATTTTAGCCTAATAGCCGAATTTTAGACTTAAAAAACTTTGGACATGAAAAAGGCGACATGACTCGCCTTTTTGCTTTTTAATCACTTAAACTTCACAGGTCGCTCAGCATTGGGATAATGATGTTCATGTTCCACATCACAGTCCTCGCCCACGGTATTGCCTTTGTCATCTTTGGGCTTTTCAATATAGCCCGTGCGTTCTTCTACGGGCAAATACTCATGCTCCCACACCATGACCGCTTGCATACAGGTTTGGCGTTGTTCGTCTGTTAGGCGAACGCCGTTATCCCATTTGCCAATCTCAATGGCGGTGCGGAATTTAGCGACGATTTCGGGGGTTAGGCTGTTTAGGATGTCTTGTTTGTTCATGTTTGACCTTTTAATTTATTATTTGACAATGATTGTTGATTTTAAGATGCGCTTAGGGCATGTTGAACATTGATAATATTTTATAAAATAAGATGAAAATTTGACAATTTCAATCAATTTTTGCATGAAAATAGCTATCCGACCACTTAACTGTGCGATTTTAAGATTTTTACTTAATTTTAAAATTAAGTGGTCGGATTGTTTTTCATAATAAAAACTTGTCCGACAGAAAACTTACAGCCTTTGTTTTTTCCTTGAAAAACGTGCGATTTTTCTCATTTTTCATTGTAAACACCAAAGGCAGGCACGCCCTAGCACTTTCCATCTGTTTTTGTGAACACTTGAAGCATATTTTATAAAATAATGGTTAATTTTTATAAAATATATGTTACAATAAGTTTGTTTTGTTAGTAAAGGAAACAGTTTCATGCAAGATATTTACAATTTAGACATAAATGTCGTCAATCAGTTAGCAGGCATCGACCCCGTTCTAAACCCCGACTGGCAAGAGATTTTAGATGGCATTATACCACAGCTCGACGAAGAGTCGCAAACGGTCGTTGCAAGCACTGTTTTAGCCCCTAAAGGTATCATTTATAGCAAGACCACAGGGAAGTATTTCGCCAAAAAACCTGCCACGCTTGCCCAGACTTTACAATCACTTCCTTTGCAAAATAAACAGCTCATCAAAGCTGCCCAAATCTTGCAGGACGTTTATCAGACTGCCCCCCCCTGATAACGAAACTCAATCCTATGATGTGCACTTACTTATCGACGAATTAGAAGCTGCCCTAACCTAATCTTGATAAAGTTCCAATCAGTCCCGATAGGAATGAACATAAACAACGTACTGCCATCAGAACCGCCTTTTTGTATGAATTTTCTGATTGGCTTGACACCATCAAACTGGAAATGCCCAAAAGTGTACGCCAAATCAATGAACGCATTTTTAAGATTTTTACCAAAGAAGTCTTTATTAAATCACTCATTCAAGGACGAGATTTTCGCTACCTAGAAGCGGTGGATTTGGATCTGTATGGCGTTACCCATTTTCCAGCATTTATCCAAAAAGAAGCCAGCAACCGCAAATTGCTCATCGTTGAGACTAAGCACATTTGGTTTATCGTATCTCCGTCCGAAACCTTGGGCAGTAACCCATTCTCACTAAGACGATTTTTAGCCGAAGATATCACAGGTGGGTTTGCTTATTTTAATGGCTTAGCGCTTACCAAATCCTTATGTGACAAACCAGAAGTGCAAGAAGTCATGCTAAAATTTGTCAATCGTATTTTTAGCCTTGACCGCAACATCTCTGATGAACTCAAAAAATATGCCATTCACATTCGAAAAATGGTCAAAGAGCAATTCACTCCCATCTTACTGGATAGTAAATTTACCGCAGACGGTAGTAGTGCGGAAAAAACCATTGCCAGACGGATTATTAAATTTGAAGAACTACTGACCAGTTCAGTATTACGACAACTGCCTACCATGATTAGCATTGCCAAAAATTCTGAATTTGACCAAGAATTTTTGTTTCATCGTTTAAATGGCTTTTTTAATGAACTACTCATTTTGATTAAGAATTTTAGAATGCACCCACTGGCTCGCCACGCCTTTGTCGCCCAGCATTTGCAGTTGCGTGTATTAGCACTTGATGTGTTAATACAAAAAAACAGGGGGGCGATTTTTGACCCCACCATTAGCACCGAAGAGCTAAGAGAAAAGCTCGGTGAAGCAATGAACGACATTCGTGAGAGTTACGAAGAAGGGCTTAACAACATGGCGGAGATAGAAGAGCTTATCGCCAATACCAAAGCTTACGATGACAAAAAAGCCTCCGGTGGATTTTTTGCCAAATTAGGCTTTGGCAAACCCAAATACACAATGGAAGAACTAAGAGAGGCGAAACAAGAGCTAAATGAAGAGTTTTTTGTAGAAATTGTACGCCTTGCCAAAAAACATAAACAAGCAATTGTGTATGTGGAATACGAAACCGACTTTGAGATTAATGAGGATTATCGCCACTATGCCATCGCTAACGAAAGTTATGGCTTGGCACGCCTGCCCTATATCATCGCCCTACCAGAAGACCGTGAGACGTTCTCATTAGAGGCACTAAAAGACGATGTATACTGGGAAATTTTTGACCAAATTTATAACGTATAAAGCACCAACAAGGGCGAACGTGATGTTTGCCCTTTTCTTTTCACAAAAAATTAAACCGCCCATCATCACCCATCGCCTGTGGCAAATCATCCGTTGCCACGCCCATGAGTGCCAAGGTCTCACGCTCTATCAGCCGTGTAATCGTATCTAGGGGCAAATCATTTTGTGCCACGCCAAACGGCTCTTCCAACTGACTGCTTAGCTCGTCCAGCCCCAAAAACATGTAGGCAAGCAGTCCCACCAAAAACGGCGTCCAAATCCCCAGTACCGACTCAATGCCAAACGGCAACATCCAACAAAAACAAAACACCGCCCGATGCAGCAGCACCGAATACACCAGTGGCAAGGGCGTGCTACTGATACGGTCGCACCCTGCCTGAATGTTACCCATTTCGATGATGTGGCGTTGGATACTGGTGTAGATGATGTCACTAATTTGTCCTGATTTGACGGCATGGATAAGGCGGTGTTGCATTCGCTCTAACACCACCTGCGGAGCGTTGATGTGCTGACGAATGAGCGTATTTAGCTCATCTTTGTCTTTATCATCAATGCCCAGATAATCGGCAAATCTCTCTACGGGCAGTTTTTGATGACGTAGGCGGTCTCTAAATAAATTGACAAAAATCAGCATATCCACCAGCACCGCCCGTCTGTCGTCCGCATTCAAAAAATGCGTATCCCTACTAAAATGACGAGTATTAGCAATGAGCGAACCCCACAGTTTACGCCCTTCCCACCACCTGTCATAGCAAGCATTATTCCTAAATCCCAAAAAGATAGATAGCACCACGCCAAACACCGTAAAACCGACCGCAGGGACGTTTTTGACGGTGTAGAGCTGATAATGCGACAAGCCCCACGCTATCATAGACACCGCCATGAGCAGGATTATCATCGGTAGCACTTTGGGCAGTATCGTGCCATGCCACATGAACAGCAGTTTTAGGCTGTTGTGTTTATCACGGACTATCATAACTTAACAATCACAGTCGCCATACGTCCTGTGGCGGACTTTTTGGCATGGGTTTGCTGGCGGTATGAGTAGTATTTTGGGTTAGCATAACTGCACGGAACAGTATCGTTTATGACCGTGATGTCTAAATGGGACAGTTGTAATTTGGTTAATTTTACAATATCAATCAAGCACTTATCATCGTCTTTATCCGTGATAATCTGTTGATATAACTCATCAAATGTCAATGCCACTAGGTTTTTATCACTCACTTGGCTGATGATGTCATGAGCTAAGGTTTTGTTAATCTCATAATTATCATGGCTGATACACGCCCCGATGACGGCTTTGATGTTGTTTTTATCATGAAAATTCTCATAAGTATTTTTAATGATACCTTTGGTGAGCCCTTGCCAACCTGCATGAATACAGGCGATTTGGCCATTCTCATTATCTGCACAATCATCATTAAAAAGAGCAATCGGCACGCAGTCGGCGGTCATGATAGACAGTGCCACGCCTGCCTTATCAGTGATGAGTGCGTCTGCGTCTTGGGGGACTATGGCGGATTTGGCGTGTGCCACGATGTCGCTGTGGATTTGGTTTAACCAGTGGATTTGGCTCACGTTATCATTTGTAAGTCCGTTTAACCTATCTAACAACGCCATGCGGTTGGTAAGAACTTGCTCGCTGTCATCGCCAACGTGTAACCCCATGTTAAACGAGCCATATAAATCATTGCCCCATTTGTCAAACTCGCCTGCGTGGGTCTGGACGATAAGCACATGGTCATTTTGGTATAATATATCAAACATGATAATCCTGTTAATTTTATAAAATTATTCTTGCAAAATCCCAATCATCACCGCCATATCAGACGGCATATCACGGCTAAATACCAACGCCTTGCCCGTGGTCGGGTGGATAAAGCCGAGCTTATGGGCGTGCAAGGCTTGACGGGGAAAATCTATCACCGCTTGGCGAGTGGCAGGAGCAAGACCTGATTTGGGAAGTCCGCCATAAACCTTATCGCCAAGCAGGGCATGACCGACATGGGACAGGTGTACACGGATTTGGTGGGTACGCCCCGTCTCCAAGCGAACATGGAGCAAGCTATAATGCGTACCCAGTGGCGTGGCGGATATGATGTGCGTGGTGGCAGGTTTACCGCCGTCCGTTACCGTCATCTTGGTGCGATGAATGCGGTGTCGCCCTATCGGTGCGTCTATCGTGGCATGGCGTAAGATGTCGCTTGGCACACCTGTGGCGATACATTGGTATTCCCGATAGACCGATTTGTCTTTTAGTTGTTCGGTCAAATCAAGCTGGGCGGATTTGGTGCGAGCGACAATGAGTAGCCCCGATGTGTCCTTATCAATGCGATGAACCAGCCCTGCCCGTGGCAGGTGGGCGTTATCAGGATAATGATATAGCAAGGCATTGACGAGCGTGCCTGTGCGATTGCCCGCCCCAGGGTGGACGACCAGACCGACAGGCTTATTTATCACAATCACGTCATCATCGGCATAGACCACGTCAAGGGGGATATTTTCGGGCAAATCTTCGCTGTGATTGTCAAGCGTGGCGGATAGGGTCAAAACATCGCCCAGTTTGACACGGTATTTGCTTTTTTGGGGCGTGTCATTGACAAGCAAGCTCTCATCATCAATAAAGCCCTGTATCTGCACTCGGGAAAAGCCGTCAAACACGTCTGTGGCGATTTTGTCTAGGCGTGTGCCGATGTCGGATTCGCCCACGATGTAGCTTTGGGTGAGCGGATTTGGCGAGTCTGTCTCGGCAAATTCATCATCATTATCATTTAAACTGGATAAATTGGGCAAATCAGCTAAGTCATCATTACTGGCGGTCTGACTAAAAGAATGTAAAGAATGTAAAGAATGTTCTGTCATGGCGATATTTAAATTGCTTTTTTAAAATTACTTTGAAAATAAGCCATTTTAGCATTTTTTGTTAAAAATAGCCGATTTTATTTTGGTGTTGTTCATTCTTAAAATTTTGTGGTAAACTATTTCAAATTTTTATTGTGATTTGGACAAAAAATGAACAAAACCGCCAAACTTACCCTGACCGCCATCATGACATCCGCCGTGCTACTTTCTGGTTGCTCCACCCTAAAAGGCATTGGCAAAAAAGACAGTGAAGTTGTACAAAGTGCCGAGCAGTCCGAGATTGGTTATTATCAAACCGCCCAAAACGCCCTAGATAGAAACCGCTATAACGAAGCGATGAGTGCGTTAAATAGCTTACGCACGTTTTATCCGACAGGACAGTATGCCGAGCAGGCGTTGCTGGATTTGATTTATGCTCAATATCGTGCCAACGACTTTGAAGCGGTAACCAAAAGCACTGCCGAATTTATCCGCTCCTACCCAACCAGTCGCCATGTCGATTATGCCCTATATGTCCAAGGCGTAACCAACATGGGCGGTGCTCCTAAGTCGTCTCGCCTATTTAATCTTGACCAATCCCAACGTGATGTATCCTACCTACGTTTGGCATTTCAAGATTTCTCCAATCTCATCAAGCACTTCCCAAACAGTGCCTACGCTCCTGACGCCGCCCAGCGTATGAGAGCGATTTATAATGACTTTGCCGAGCATGAACTGGTCGCCGCTCGTTGGTATGTCAAGCGTGATGCCCATGTTGCCGCCGCCAACCGTGCCAAATGGGTGTTTCAGTACTTCCCCCAATCAACAGGCGTGCCAGAAGCCATCGCCATCTTAGCACACAGCAATGAGCAGTTGGGACTGACTGACACCGCCAACCAATACAAGACCCTACTCCAAATCAACTACCCCCAATACCTTGGGGCAAATGGACAGGTCAATATCGGCAAAAGCCAATCTTTTACCAAAAAAGCCTTATCATCGGTGAGTTTTGGTAGATTTGGGCGTGCCAAAGATACCCCCACCTATCAAGGCGGTCAGTATGATGGTGCGACACGCACACAAATCATCACTTCCGCCCAAGCTCTTGCTCTGCCTGAGACCACAACCGAAGTAACCGCTCCACCAACAGCCGACACACGCAACGCCCGTCACATCGGCTTGGGTCTGCCCGCTGACGAAGCCGAAGCGGGCAACATCAACCAAACCCCCTAATATCATCGCATTTGACAGCCAAAAACCTACCTTTTGGCGGTCAGTTTTGCCAAATCATGGTGTTGATGATAAAATTGGTTTTATTTTTTTGATTTTTAGGAAAAGCTATGGCAATGCCTATTCGTGGCGGTATCTTAACTTGTAATATCGCCGACACCCAAACCCTATACAGCAGTTATCTCTCTTTTGTCACTCATGGCGGTATTTTTGTGCCGAGTGCCAGAAAGCACAACCTTGGCGAAGACGTGTTTGTGGCATTTACCCTACCCGGCTCTACCGAGCGTTACCCACTCAACGGCAAAATCGTGTGGATTAATGAAAAAGGCACACCCAGTAAGCCTGCTGGTTTTGGCATGCAGTTTGGCACCGACCCCAACAGCCTAAAACTCAAAAACGAAATCGAGCGACTGCTTGCCGGTGAGGTTGAGGCGACTAGACCCACTTATACCATGTAAGTGTTGTAGGCAAGATTGTTAATTACACGATTATTTGTTATAATTATAGGGCACGGATTTTTATTCGTGCTTTTTTATGGCAAATTTTAAGATAATTTTTAAAGAAAACTTATGAAGCACTCACACCCTTTTTGGCAAATCATTCGCACCGTTCCCAATTTCCCCAAAGCGGACATTGATTTTTATGACATCACGCCCCTGCTGTGGCATGTTGATGAACTCATTAACGAGCTTTTAAACGCCCTGCCCGATGGCATGATTGATGAAGTGGAATGCTTTGCCACCACCGAAGCACGGGGTTTTGTCATCGGCAGTCTGCTATCAGGACGTACTGGCAAACCACTCTTACTCATTCGTAAAGCTGGCAAACTACCACCCCCAGTCCATCGCCAAAGCTATGACCTAGAATACGGCACCGACACCCTAGAAATCAAAGCGGATGCCCCCAAATCCAAGGTACTACTGGTTGATGACGTGCTTGCTACCGGCGGAACGTTAAAGGCGAGCAAACTTCTGTGCGAGCAAGCAGGGCATGACGTGCTTGGGGCATTGGTACTGCTTGATTTGCCAAATTTACATGGCGATATCGGCATGGATACTTATGCGGTCATGGCTGACACAGACTGATGGCGACAAAAAAGAAGGGCACACCCCAATCATTTTAAACACAGCCATCATGTCAAACCCCACCCCCACCAACCCCAATCAAGGCTCGTTCTTTGGCTCTTTTTATATGGTACTGGCGTGCCTGTCATTTGCCATTATGCTGATTTGTATCAAATTTGCAGGGCAAAAGTTTGCCATGCACACCTATGAGCTGACCTTTTGGCGAGTGCTGTTTTCACTGATTGTGCTTGGTGGGTTCTCGTGGATTAAGGGGAGAGATTTTCGCACGGCTTATCCCAAGGAGCATTTTTGGCGGTCGCTGGCAGGTTCGGTTGCCCTGCTCATGAATTTTTATGTGGTGCTACATCTGCCCCTTGCCACCGCCAGCACCCTACAAAATACATCTGCTCTATTTTTGGGTTTGTTATCCATTGTTATTTTAAAACAAAAACCCACGCTCATTAACTGGCTATCGCTTGCTTTGGGCTTTGTTGGCGTGCTTATTTTGCTAAGACCGAGTGGTGGGGGCGACACCTTTGCCATGCTCGTGGGACTGGGCAGTGGGGCAATTAGCGGTTATGCGTATTTGCAAGTGCGTGAGCTGTCCTTGCTTGGCGAACCTGCGTGGCGGATTGTGTTTTATTTTTCGTTATTATCCACGCTGACATCGGGCGTTTTGGCGTGGTATTTTGGCTTTACGCCTGTGAGTTTGGCAAGTTTGCCTTATATTGTTGGCATTGGCGTTACCGCTCTTTTGGGGCAATTACTTATGACTTATGCATATCAAGTCGGACAAAAATTTGTCGTGGCAACCTTGTCCTATCTTGGCGTGGTATTTGCCATTGTCTTTGGGGCGGTGCTGTTTGGCGAACGGTTGGACGCATTAAGCCTTGTTGGCATTGGCGTGATTGTGGCAAGTGGGATTTTGGGGGCGAAGAAGTAATTTCACACAAAATTCACACAAAACCTGCCAACTACCCACCAAAGTTTGTTATAATTTGCACCCATTTATCACAACTTGACCGCCATGGACATTATTCTGCAACTTTTTGATTTTATTTTACATATTGATGAGCATTTAGCCGTATTTTTGGCGGATTATGGCTTGTGGATTTATGGCATTTTGTTTTTGATTATCTTTGTCGAGACAGGCTTGGTGGTCATGCCATTTTTACCAGGGGATAGTTTGTTGTTTGCGGTGGGGGCGTTGGCGGCATTTACAGGCGAGCTAAACCCCGCCCTGCTTATCGCTCTGTTGTTTGTGGCGGCAGTGCTTGGCGATACGCTCAACTATCATATCGGTAAATACATCGGCCCAAAGGTTTTTGAGAAAAATTACCGCTTTATCAACAAAGAATATCTGTTCAAAACCCAAGCCTTTTTTGAAAAGCACGGCGGAAAAACCGTGATTTTTGCCCGCTTTTTGCCCTTTGCTCGCACTTTTGCCCCATTTGTGGCAGGGGCAGGGAGCATGAATTATAAGCGGTTTATCAGTTATAATGTCATTGGCGGATTTTTGTGGATTGCATCTTTTATTCTACTCGGCTATTTTTTTGGCAATCAACCCGTCATCAAGGATAATTTTACTTATGTGATTTTTGGGATTATCGGGTTTAGCGTGTTGCCGATTGTTATTACGTTTATTAAGCAAAAATTAAACCAAAAAGCCACCAATTAACTAACAAGGTATCATCATGACTACATTTAAAGACTTACTCTCCAAAGACGCCCAAACCCAGCTCAAAGAAATGGGCGGTAAATCATCCACCAAACCCGAGACCGACAGCAACGGCAAACCCACCAGTGCCAATGTCATGGGCAAAAAAGAAGTCGCCCAGCACGTCAAACGCTTTGGCAGTGAACTCATCGATGACGACAAAGTCCTGTTCATGCAAGCGATGAGCGGTGTCCGCCCCCTAAAACACGAAAAGTCGGTCAATCACACCCAAAAAACCAACCCCAAAGACCCCACTGCCCTATTTCGCCGTGCCAATGCCGAAGGGACTGATGAGCTCACCCAAGCCAGTTTATCCGACATGCAAGCCCTGCTAAACCCTGTGGCGGGCGAAGCATTTTTGAGTTACAAACACCCCACCCTGCAAAACAAAGTCTTTGAACAGCTAAGACAAGGCAAACTGCGTTGGTATGATGCGGTGGATTTGCACGGATCAAGCATTGATGAAGCCAGAGATGCCGTCCAAACCATCATCGCCAATGCGGTCAAACATGGCGAAACCGTGGTCAAAATCGTCCACGGCAAAGGCACAGATGCCATCATCAAAACCTGTGTGAATGGCTGGTTACGCCAAATCCCTGATGTCTTAGCGTTTGTTTCCGCCCCTGCCAATGATGGCGGTAATGGAGCGGTGTTGGTGCTGATTAAGAAAAAGAAAATAGGCTAAATTCTAGGGTGTGCCTGCCGTTGGTATTTGCAATGAAAAATACCTGTTTAAAAAAGCAGGGGGAACGCACGTTTTTCAAGAAAAAACAAAGGTTGTGAGTTTTCTATCAAGCAAGTTTTTATTATGAAAAACAATCCGAACACTTAACTGGGTAAATTTAAGAATTTTACTTAACTTTTTAAATTAAGTAGTCGGATAGCCATTTTTTCACATAAAAATAGATTTAAAATTATAAAGTTTTTATAAAATTTTAATAAATGTTATCAATGTTTAACACGCCCTAGTAATAATATGATATGATTTGGATAAATTTTGACAGCTTGGTGTTTTTATGTTACCCATCATCTCTCGCCCCACTTTGTGCTTGCTGACCTGTCTTGCCCTGCCTGCCTTTGCTCATGTCAATGACACCATGACATCAGACACGGACAGCCCCAACCTAGAACCTGAAAACAACACATGGCTTGATGACACCCGAGACGACACCAAAGGTTGGCTCAATCGCACCGCACGACACATGGACAGCTGGTTTGGTGAGACCAACCCTGACGAACCCGCTCGTGCGTCCATCCGTGTAATGCTTGACACGCATTATAATGAATATGATGGCACGACCGTCAAACCCCGTATTCGTGGACGCATCAAACTACCAACACTTGAAAATCGCCTAAGCGTGATGATTGGTGATGATGATTTGGACTTGGAACAAGGGGGCGGTATCTATAATGATGGACGTGCCGTGACTTATGGCGACAGCACCTTTGACCGCCGTCAAAGTCGTGAAGACAACACATCGCTCGCTCTGCGTTGGTCAAAGTTCCAAGACGACATCGGCATAGAGACGGATGCTGACATCGGCCTGCGGTCTAGTGATTTATATCTAAAACTGCGAGCCGAGAAAAAATGGGAGCTTGACCACCGCATTAACGCCCGCTTTGAACAGATGTATCGCTACGGCACCAAGAGCGAGCATTATGCCCTATCCACGCTTGAATTTAGCCAACCCCAGTCCAAGCACCGCACGCTCGTCAATCGCACGCACCTATCCTACGCCCACAAAGACACCGAAGAGACCGCATGGAGCAACAGCCTGTACCAACAGCACTACCTAGACGGCAAGCACGGCACACGGGCGTTTAGCTATGGCATTTATACAGGGGGCGATGTCGTGGACAAGAAGTTTGAACTTGACATTTATGGTCCTTATGTCAGCTATCGCCAACCTGTATGGCGAAAATGGCTGTTTGTGCAGACGGACATCAGTTATTATAATGACAAAAACCAAGACCGTGATCATCATTTGGGGGTGTTTAACCGCCTAGAAATGGTGTTTTAGGCGGATTGGCGACACAAAATTTACAACAACCCTACTTGTCCACCCTTGTCATTTGTGCCATTTTCACGCATAATAAGCGGTGTTTTTTGTTTATAAAATGAGATTTGCCATGTTTTATTTTAAAAAGTCCTGTTCTAAAAAACTCACCACATTAGCACTGTCCATGCTTGCCATCTGTGGCACGACTGCCTTTGCCCAGCTTGATGTTCAAGTCAGTCAATCGGGGGCAAAAAACACCTTTGACCCCACGTTACTGACCACTGACGACAGCGACACTGCCAGTCAGATTGACACCAAAAAAACCAGTAGCGACACCGCCACCATCAAAAGCCTTGAAAAGTCAGGCAAACGCTACACCAAAGTGGATTTATCCGAATATGCCAAGACCGTAAACGAATCCACATGGTCGCCCAACATGAAAGTCAATAGTGCCATGACGGTCAAGATTCAGGCACTGCTAGACCAACACCATGCGTCCGTTGGGGCGATTGATGGCGGTTGGGGCAATAACAGCAAAAACGCCCTTGCCAACTTCCAACGCATGAAAAACCTACCCGCCACTGGCAAGATGAACCAAGAAACATGGGACGCTCTAAGCGTGGGGGCGGATGACGTACTGGTCAGCTACACCATCACCAAAGACGACATCACCAAATTTGGCAAATTACCAAGCAGTGTCGAAGCCCGCTCCAAACTTAGCGACCTAGGCTATGAGAGCATTCAAGAGAAACTTGCCGAACGCTTTCACATGCGTATCGACTATCTCACCAAAATCAACCCCAACAAAAAATTCATGGCAGGTGAGAGCATTACCGTGGTCAATACCAAAGATGCTTTTGAAGATGGTTTTGACAAAATTATCGCCAATACCACCACAAACACCGTTACCGCCTATCAAGGTGATATGCTCATGGCAAGTTACCCTGCCACAATTGGCAGCAGCAAAAAACCTGCCGAACAAGGCACATACACCCTAAACAGCAAGGTGAAAATGCCCCATTATCGTGCCACCGTTACCAAAGATGACACTAAACAGACCTTCATCCTGCCCCCGGTGCCAACAGCCCTGTTGGTGTGGTGTGGATGAGTCTGGATAAAGCAGGTTATGGCATTCATGGCGTGAGTAATCCTGAGATACTCGGACAGCCTACCCCGATTGGCTCTATCGGTTTGTCCAACTGGGACGTGTTAGAGCTGTATGCCAACGTCCAAGAGGGCGTAACGGTTGAGATTAAATGACATCATTCATGTGTGATTTATAGGCTTTTCCACCAAATCCAAACCCCACCAAACCCATTCATTTTCACCATTAAAGGAAAACTCCATGTCCAAGCCGTCTTTTTCTGCCTTGACTGCCCTATCTCCCCTTGACGGTCGTTATGCGTCCAAATGCGATGCTCTGCGTCCATATCTGTCCGAATTTGGGCTCATTCACGCCCGTGTTACCGTTGAGATTCGTTGGTTGCAAGCTTTGGCAAAGCACCCTGATATTGGTGAAATCACGCCATTTAGCCAATCCACCAATGATAAGCTAAATGCCATTGTTGCCAATTTTAGCGAACAAAACGCCCTACGAATCAAAGAGATAGAACGCACCACCAACCATGATGTCAAGGCAGTAGAGTACTTTTTAAAAGAGAAAATTTGCGACATTGATGAGCTAAAAAATGCAGGTGAGTTCATCCACTTTGCTTGCACCTCCGAGGACATTAATAATTTATCACACGCTCTCATGCTAAAATCAGGTCGTGATGTTCTAATAACATCCATGCAAACCATCATAGATGAGATTGCCAAACTTGCCGATAACCATGCCAGCACGCCCATGCTCTCTCGCACACATGGACAAACCGCAAGTCCTACCACGCTTGGCAAAGAGATGGCAAATGTCGCTTATCGCTTGCATCGCCAATTAAAGCAGTTTAAAAATGTAGAACTTCTTGGCAAAATCAACGGTGCTGTTGGTAACTACAACGCCCATTTGTCTGCTTATCCCAACATTGACTGGATAAAGCATTCACAAAATTTTGTAGAGAGTTTGGATTTGACCTTTAACCCTTATACCACGCAGATTGAACCACATGATTATATGGCAGAATTGTTTGACGCATTACGCCGTTTTAACACAATTTTGATTGATTTTAACCGTGATGTATGGGGTTATATCTCGCTTGGCTACTTTAAGCAAAAACTAAAAGACGGCGAAGTGGGTAGCTCCACCATGCCCCACAAGGTAAATCCCATTGACTTTGAAAATTCCGAAGGCAACCTTGGCTTGGCAAATGCGGTGCTAGCTCATCTTGGCGAAAAATTACCGATTAGCCGTTGGCAACGTGATTTGACCGACTCAACAGTTTTGAGAAACATGGGCGTAGGTTTTGCCCAAAGTTTGATTGCTTTTGAAGCGTGCCTAAAAGGCATTGGCAAATTAGAAATCAACACTGACCGCCTAGCCGAAGATTTGGATAACGCCCAAGAAGTGCTTGCCGAGCCTATCCAAACCGTGATGAGACGCTACAACGTTGAAAAACCTTATGAAAAATTAAAGGCTCTGACTCGTGGGCAAGCGATGACTCGTGAGATGATGGTAGGTTTTGTCAATGGCGATGAGCTGTCTGCCGTTCCGTCCGATGAGCGTACACGCCTAGCTGAACTAACCCCTGCCACTTATATCGGTAATGCTGATAAACAGGCGAAGGCGTTGAAAGATTATTTGAAGTAATCTGAAAATTTGAAATAAAAAGGCGGTCAAAACATGATCGCCTTTTAATTCATCAGTCCATCTTTATCGGTCTAATTTCCCCAAAACCGATACACATCACTCATATCATCTACATCTATCACACCACGAACGATAAAATCTATCGTGCGTGGCAGAAGCTGATGTTCTAGGGCATGAACTCTATTTTGTAACGTGGCAGGCATGTCATTGGGGTGGACTTCTAGCACCGCTTGGCTAAGCAGTTGCCCTGCATCAAGCTCCGCCGTTACCAAATGCACCGAACAACCATGATACCGCTCACCTGATTGCAATACTCGCTCGTGCGTGTCTAGCCCTTTATAAGCAGGGAGTAAGGACGGGTGCAGGTTTATCATGGGGGCGTTTAGCTCATCTTTAACCCCATTGATAAATAATGGCGTTAGGATTTTCATAAAGCCTGCCAGCACCACCAAATCCACACCCAACGGCTTTAACACATCAAGGGCAAGCCGTTCAAATTCGGCTCGTTTATAGGTTTTGCCTTGTTCGTTTTTGTCAATGACAAAGGCGGGGATATTGGCGTTTTTGGCACGAGTTAGGGCATAGGCGTCTGCTTTGTTGCTTATGACTGCGACAATGTCAATGGGCAATTTACCTGCTTGCATTTGGTCAATCAACACTTGTAGGTTTGAGCCATTGCCAGAGACTAGGACGGCGATTTTTAATGTTTTCATATTAGCTAATACATTCAATGGGATATTTTACAATTTCACTATCCACCGTTAATACCGTTAAATGCTCGCACATGGCTTGGCTGATAATCATACGGTCAAAAGGGTCTTTATGATGAAATTCAAGGGTTTGTAGGTTTAGAATGTGCGTTTGGGTAATTGGAAGGATTTCATAAATCCCTTTATCTTGAATGATTTTTAAGGCAGTTGATAAATTTGGCTTTAATTGTAATTTATCAAGCTGAATTTTGATTTGCATTTCCCAAATGCTTGCCATACTCAAATAAAAAGTATGATGATTTTGAGATAAAATTCTTTTAATGCTATTTGGGATTTTAGTTGGTTCTTGATTTGCCCAAATAAAAATTTGCGTATCTAATAAATATTTTGCCATTACGCATCTTTCCCAAGCCAAAATTCATCGCCCAAATCATCATTAAAATCATCGGACATATAAACTTCATCAAATATTTGAATATCAAGTGGTGCCAATTTTTTCTTTGATTGCATGATATTTTGATTTTTTAAAAAATCAATCACAGAAAAACGCTCTTCATTTGTCAATTCTTGCAACATTGGTAATATCGCTTGTACTTTTGGCGATAATGCTGTATTAGAAGTTTGCATAAAGTATCCTTTTTAACTATAACAGAACTATCATTCTGGACAATCAAACCCAGTTAGTTGATTATTGGTAAAATCTGCCGTAACCGTACCAGCATCTACCTTATAGGCTTGCCAAGTGAGTGTGTTTTGATGTTGAAAATTAAGCTCTTTGGGTTTGCCAAGCCAAAATATCGCTGTCTCTTTATCCATACCGAGTTCTATTTTATGGCAATAATCACCTGCAAACCAATGCCAATTATCAACACAAGTATTGTCCTTTATGCATTGTTTCATACTATTTAGGCGATAGCATTTTGATTTCACGCTACCCCACTTACCGCCCAAATCTTCACAAATTTGTCTTTGCTGTGTGCCTGTACAAGCTACCAATAAGATTGCACAGATTAAAATAATTAGTCGCATTGCAACCCTTTTTAAATTGGGTTTATCTTTAAGAAACAATAAACCCAATTTACCAATCATTTAAAAGTCATTTAGCTTTTAAACATAAACCACCGCTTTATCGGCACGCTCTACGATTTGCCCGATTTGCCAAGCGGTTTCGCCTTGTGCAGTCAAAAATGCCAAAGTTTCGTCTTTTTTGTCGGCAGGGACGACAATCACAAAACCCACGCCACAATTAAAGGTACGCACCATCTCACTTTGGGTGATGTTGCCTGCTTGTTGTAGCCAGTTAAAAACGGCAGGAAACTCCCAAGTGGCGAGATTAATCTCAGCAGATAAATCATCGGGCAACACACGAGGTAAGTTTTCAGTCAGACCGCCACCTGTGATGTGTGCCATGGCGTGAATGTTTGCATTGCCAAGCTGTTTTTGCAGGGCATGTACCGACTTGACATAAATGCAAGTGGGTTTCATCAGAGCATCCGCCAAAGTCTCGCCATCGCCCAGCGTGTGAGTACTAATGTCCACACCCGACACATCAATCACTTTTCGCACCAGTGAATAACCGTTAGAATGCACGCCAGAGCTTGCCAGAGCAATCAATGCATCACCTTTTTGGACGTTTGCCCCTGTGATGACTTCATCTTCTTCAACCACACCCACACAAAAACCCGCCAGGTCATAATCTTCGTCTTGATACATACCAGGCATTTCGGCAGTTTCGCCACCGATTAAAGCACAATTTGACAGTTTACAACCATCGCCAATACCCTTAATAACCATCTCGGCAACATCCACATCAAGTTTACCTGTGGCATAATAATCCAAGAAAAATAATGGCTCAGCACCGCACACAAGTAAATCATTGACACACATTGCCACAAGGTCTTGACCGATGGTTTCATGGCGATTTAGGTCTAAGGCAAGTTTTAGTTTGGTGCCAACGCCGTCTGTACCAGAGACTAATAGGGGCGACTTGTAGCCTTGTGGAATGCGACACAATGCCCCAAATCCACCAAGCCCTCCCACCACCTCAGGACGTGTTGTGGCACGGGCGACAGATTTGATACGCCCAACAAGGGTCTCGCCTGCATCAATATCAACGCCTGCGTCTTTGTAGCTAAGTGATGTTTGGGTCGTCATAGTTGCACCTATAAAACATAGAAAGTTAAAAATCAGAGTGTATAAAAAGTATATAAAACTGGGCTAATTATACCAAATTTCTTATCCAACTTAATGAAAATTTGCAATTGTTATAAAAAAAATTAAAAACCCCCACTTTTTTGATGGCAAATGTTCTTAATTCAAAATTTTTTGCTTTGCCTTTTACTCATCATGGTGTATAATGGCGACCTATTGCAAAGCGGTCTACCATAACATCTACCAAAAAAGATTTGCAATGGTTTTAAAGATATTGTACAATACACTCACTTAATAAATTACTATACTTATTGAGTATTTTTAAGGGCTCATAGCTCAGTTGGTTAGAGCAGAGGACTCATAATCCTTTGGTCGCAGGTTCAAGTCCTGCTGGGCCTACCATATTAAAATAAGTAAAATCAAGGTTTTAAGAGATTAGAACCTTGATTTTTTGTGTTTAAAAATAACCAAAAATAAAATAATAACCAAATAACAATCAACGTTCGTAATGTACTTCCCACTCCTTACCGCCAGAACAAGGAGTTTCCCACACTTGTCACACGTGATTAACGCACGATACAACAGCATACATGACGACATGTAACAGCCAAATGCCATCAACCCAATTACCAAAACCGAAAAACTTACCAAAAATCACCACGTTTATTTTGGGTTTTGTTCTCATGGATCATCTATTTTTCAATAAAACTGGCAGATTTGAGATGGTCTATCATTAAGATGGTCTATCATATAGTCATTTGGTGGTTAAGTGCAATGTATGATGCGTTTTTGCTCACTGCCAACACGACCCTAATAAATGAACGATTTACCCCCTTTTTTTGGTGGTAAATCGTTGTTTACTGATAAGTTTAGCTAAATCTTAGTTTATCAAAGGTCAATACCCCATTGTCCACACCTACCGAGATGGTATCACCTGCGATAAACTCGCCTGATAAGAGTTTTTGAGCAAGGGGATTTTCAATCTCTTGAACAATGGCACGTTTAAGCGGTCTTGCCCCAAACACAGGGTCATAACCTACCGACACCAGTTCGTTCATCGCTTCGTCTGATAAGACGAGACCAAGCTCACGCTCTTTTAGTCTGGCTCTTAGGCGGTCAAGCTGAATGCTGGCAATGCCCGCCATTTGCGACTGCCCAAGTGGATGAAAGACCACAATCTCATCAATACGGTTAATAAACTCAGGACGAAAATGAGCATTCACCGACTCCATGACCGCCGATTTTATCTCTTCGTACTCGTCCCCTGCCATGTCAAAGATTTTATGACTGCCAAGGTTTGAGGTCATGATAATCACGGTGTTTTTAAAGTCCACCACACGCCCCTGAGAGTCGGTCAAACGCCCGTCATCTAAGACTTGTAGTAGGATATTAAAGACATCAGGGTGAGCCTTTTCCACTTCGTCAAACAGCACCACGCTATACGGCTTACGGCGAACCGATTCGGTCAGCACGCCCCCTTCTTCATAGCCCACATAGCCAGGGGGAGCTCCCACCAGACGGCTCACGCTGTGCTTTTCCATAAACTCGCTCATGTCAATTCGCACCATGGCGGTCTCGTCATCAAACAAGAAATTGGCAAGCGATTTGGTCAGCTCGGTTTTACCCACGCCTGTTGGCCCTAAAAATAGGAACGAACCACTAGGGCGGTTGGGGTCGGAGAGTCCTGCACGGCTGCGGCGGACGGCATTGGCAACCGATTTGACCGCTTCGTCTTGACCGACCACACGCTCATGCAAAATCGTCTCCATGCCAAGCATCTTATCACGCTCGCCCTGCATCATCTTGGCGACAGGAATGCCTGTGGCGTGCGACACCACTTCGGCAATCTCGTTGTCCGTTACCTTATTTCTAAGGAGTTTTGGCGTGCCTGTGTCGTCATGCTGTTCATCAGTAAGCTGTTTTTGCAAATTAGGGATAATCTCATATTGCAAACGCCCTGCCTGCTCCCAGTTGCTCTCACGTTGGGCTTTTTCTAGGGCAATGCGTGCCTTGTCAAGCTCAATCTGAGCATGCTTGGTACCCTCTACCAGTGCCTTTTCAGCCCTCCAAATCTCCTCTAAATCATTATATTCTTTTTCCAATTCATCAATTTGAGCTTGCAACTGTTTAACTTGTGCCTGACTGCCTGCATCGTCTTCTTTTTTGACAGTTTCTAACTGCATTTTTAATTGAATGATACGTCTGTCAAGTTTGTCAAGACTTTCAGGCTTGCTGTCAAGCTCCATTTTTATGCGAGAAGCGGCCTCATCAATCAAATCAATCGCCTTATCAGGCAGTTGGCGGTCAGTGATGTAGCGGTGCGACATTTTGGCGGCGGCGATGATGGCACTGTCAAGGATTTTGACCCCATGATGTAGCTCATACCGCTCTTTTAGCCCACGCAAAATGGCAATGGTGTCTTCCACGCTCGGCTCGTCCACCAGCACCTTTTGAAAACGTCGCTCCAAGGCAGGGTCTTTTTCAATGTATTGGCGGTACTCATCAAACGTGGTCGCCCCGACACAGCGTAACTCGCCACGAGCTAGGGCGGGTTTTAGCATATTGCCTGCGTCCATTGCCCCACTGGTCTTGCCTGCCCCAACCATGGTGTGTAGCTCGTCAATAAATAGGATAATATTGCCGTCTTGTTTGGCAAGGTCGTTTAGCACGCCTTTTAGACGCTCTTCAAACTCGCCATGATATTTCGCCCCTGCGATGAGCGAACCCATGTCAAGCGATAAAACTTCTTTGTTTTTTAAACTCTCAGGCACTTCGCCATTGACGATACGCTGGGCAAGCCCTTCGACAATGGCGGTTTTACCCACGCCCGGTTCGCCTATCAAAACAGGATTGTTTTTGGTGCGTCTTGACAAGACTTGCACAGTACGACGAATCTCATCATCTCGCCCAATGACAGGGTCAAGTTTACCCTCTTTTGCTCTGTCGGTCAGATTGACGGTGTATTTTTCTAGGGCATGTCTGGTGTCTTCGGCATTTTGAGTATTCACGGTGTCGCTCCCCCTAAGGTTTTTTATGGTTTGGGTTAAAATGGCGGTCGTAACGCCTGATTTTTCAAGCACTTTTTTGCTGTCGGTTTGCTCGGCTAATGCCAAAAGTAGCCATTCGCTCGCCACAAATTCATCACCTGCTTTTTGGGCATGGCGTTCGGCAAGGTGTAGCACCTGCAAGCCGTCTTGCCCCACATTGACTTGCCCTGTGGGTGTGGCAACCACCGCTTGACGGTCAAGTAAGGCACGGCTTTCAGACTGCAATACCGCCACATTCGCCCCTGCGTTTTGTAGGGTTGCCACGACAGACGGGTCGTTTAGCATGACGGATAACAGATGAGCCGAGCCAATGGCGGTGTTGTCTTTTGACAAGGCAAGCGATTGGGCATCTCGGATAATGGTTTGTAATTTTGCGGTGTATTTGTCAAAGTTCATGGTTTTACCTTTTATCGTTTATTTTTTGCGTTTGGGAAAAGTTTTTCCCGCTTGTCAAATATATGCTTGACAAATACAAAATTTTCAATAACAAAAAATTGGTTAAGCCATAAAATTTTTATAACTCATTGATTTTAAATTAAATTTATAAATTTTTAAAAATCCCTTGTAATTTTTACACCCGTTCCCATATAGGTTTTGTTAATTTTAAATCACCCACTCGGAGAAAAAATCATGACTCGTCTAACTCTACATACCGTTGATACCGCCCCAGAAAAAGCCAAAGAGCGTGTTGAAGCGGTACAAAAAGCCAATGGCTTTATCCCAAATCTCATCGGTGTGCTTGCCAACTCACCACAAGCCCTTGAAATGTATCAAGAGGTAAGTAAAATGAACAGCAAAAACTCTCTGACCGCCGAAGAGGTTGAAGTTGTTCAGATTACCGCCGCTGCACATAACGGCTGTGATTTTTGTGTGGCAGGACACACCAAGGTTGCCGAAGTTCGCCTAAACATGCCCCCTGCCATTGTAGAGGCATTACGTGGCCGCACTAACATTGACCAAAATGCCAAATATCAAGCCTTAGCTCAGTTTACCATGCAACTCATTGACAAGCGTGGTCAGGTCTCTGATGATGAGTTAGCAGCCTTTAAATCAGCAGGTTATAACGACCAAAATGTTTTGGATGTCATCATGGGTGTGGCACTGTCTACTTTATGTAACTACGCCAATACCGTTGCCAAAACAGACATTAACCCAGAGTTGGCAGCTTTTGCTCCAAATCGTTAATGCTTAACCTTTGTGGTTATTTTTAACTCTTGCTAACAAAACACAAAACCCTTATAATAGTAAGGGTCTTGTGTTTTATCATAGGTTGTATTTGCCTTTGGTACGCTTTGGTTTTTATGGACAAACTGTTTAAAATCCGTTTAATTTCACCAAATCCAATTCAATAATAAAGCACAATCAAAAAGCATGATCAACAGCGACCAACAAACGTCTGCTTTTCATATTGTATTTATTATTAAAATGCTTGTATTTATCATTAATACTTGTATAATAGCTCCGATTGGCGGTAACAGTTTACCAACATCAATCCAACCATTTAATTTTATCAAAATTTTATCACCCAAAGGAGACACACCATGCGTACCGACATGTTCCAACAAATCCTAGATGACCTAAACAGCTCATCTGCCGACGTTGAGGCCTCTGCTCTTATCTCAACAGACGGTTTGATGATTGCCTCTGCCCTACCCTCTGGTATTGACGAAGATCGTGTGGGTGCCATGAGTGCCGCCCTACTGTCTTTGGGCGACCGTGCAGGCTCTGAGTTGGCTCGTGGTAAGATTGACCGTCTGCTCGTACAAGGTGAAAAAGGCTATGTCATCATGACATCAGCAGGTGGTGAGGCGGTACTGACCATTCTTGCCAAACCAAACGCCAAACTGGGTCTGATATTTCTAGACATTAAACGAGCCTCTGAGGCATTGGCAAAACTCATCTAAATCTTTACCCTTTTATTGATAAGCTATGAAGTATTGATAAGTTATTAAGGAGACTTGTTTTGAGCATTCAACTAGATGATATGGCAAAGCCCACTGGCGATGCTACTGAATATAACCTAACCTTTTTTGATGGCACAACACGCACCGTCTATGATACAGGTGTAGAGCGTCCATACCCTGATGGCAGACTCATCGTCTCTCGCACGGATTTAAATGGCGTATTAACTCATGTCAATGATGCCTTTGTTGAGATTAGTGGCTATACCGAAGATGAACTGATTGGCAAACCCCAGCACATCTTACGCCATCCTGACATGCCAAAAGCGGCGTATGCTGATTTGTGGAAGACCGTCAAAGAGGGCAAAAAATGGCATGGCTACGTCAAAAACCTATGCAAAGATGGCTCACACTACTGGGTATATGCCACTGTCGTGCCAAACGTACGTCGTGGTCAGACTGTGGGTTATACCTCCGTACGCCGTAAGCCCAGCCGTAGCAAGATTGAAGAGACGGCAGCTCAATACCTTACCATGAAAGGAGCAGAATAATGGCTTATAATTTTTTAATTGCCCCTGATTTCTCACCAGAACGTTTTGCAGGTTGGCACATGTTTAATACCTTGCTACAAAAACGTTCAGGTCATGACCTACACCTTGTTACACCCGCCTCGCACGCCGAACAAGAAGACAGTTTGGCAAAAGATGATATCAAAGTCATCTATGCCAACCCTTTTGATGCTGCCAAACTCATCCGTGAAGATGGCTATCGTGCCATCGCTCGCCCCATTGGCAAATCTGATGAAATGACAATCATTTCATCAGCTGGTGGTAATATCAAGTGCCTAGATGACCTAAACGCAGGCACTAAGATTGCCATGGCAGATAACCGTGATGTCAAACTCATCGGTCTGCGTCTACTTGAAGCGGTAGATTTAAGCGAAGATGATGTTGAATTTATCATCACCGAGACTTATCAAGCCGCTGCCAAACAAGTGGTAAAAGGCGAAGCGGATGTGGCGTTTTTTATCGCTGAAATTTATCACTCACTGTCAAAACTCACCAAATCACAACTAAACGTACTCATTGAAAGCAATATCGCCACCATCTCCCATGTCATTTTGGTCAAAGACGGCTTCACCCAAGCAGATGATATCGCCAAAGTCATTTTATCCTTAAAAGATGATGCTGATGGTCAAGCGGTGCTAAGTGAACTTGGCATGACAGACGGTTTTGAACCCATAGATGATGAAGATGCTGAATTCATGATTGACCTAATGGAAACCCTGCTTGACTAAGTAAGAGATAAGTGGGTTTGACACTTGACCCACTTGTTTTTATTCATCATCACAGACCAGTTTATGAACAGAATCCATCACGCTGATGACTACCATCACTTTCGTTATTATTCTCGTGCTGTCCTAAAAAATCCATCGGCAGCACAGTATCACAAAGAGCGAATCAATGTCGCCAAAAAATTAGACGAAAGCGAACCTCTACAAGGGGCATTATCGGATTATTTTTTTGGCTGTTGGTATGATGCACCCATGATGAACCCCGAGTTCATCCAAACCTTTAAACCACGTCTTAACACCCAAGCTTGGCAAATCATCAACGACTGCATAACACGTAAATATTATTTACAAAAAAATAACCTTCTGGCGACACGTTGGAGCGTACTTACCACACCCACACTTGATGTGCCCAGTCATAAACTGCGTGTCAGTAGTGATGATGCCACTTTGCTTGCCCAACGCCTGTTGGAGTCTATTTTGACAGCTCACAAAGCCCAAAATCATGATGAGGTCACGCGTTTAGAAAATGAATTTTTTAACCATTGTTTGGCTTGTCATGACTTAGTGGCGTTCATGAAAGCATGGTTCAAACTTGGCAAACATAATTGGGTATTTGACATGCGATGGGTGGCTTGTCGCACTGAACTTGAAAGGTTGGTACATTAGATTTTTCATACATAGATTTTTTAAGATTATTTTTTATACATAGATAATATGGCACATAGACGATATGATAGAGGGTGAACATTCTACTTATTTTTATGCGTCTGCAACCACTAAAATCTGGCTTTTGGAGATACTATGGCATTAAAAATATTATTGGCGGGTTTCTCAGGCCCTAGTGCTGGGGCATTAACCTTGCTATTACAACGTAACTATCCTAATGTGGAGCACTTAGTATTGGAACGCTGTTTTAGTGATGATTTGTGTCTGACCTTACCCACGCTTGGCAGAGATGCTGATGATGCCTTTGCCGCCATTATCAATCTGGATGGTGTGGGCATGTCGCTGTTTAATAACCAACACATCAAAAATTTGGTGGATTTTTTGGATTTTCGTGCATCCTTATTATTGACACGTGGTCATATCAAACAATGGCAAAATGCTGACTTTTTACCCCATGCAACCAACTTCTTTTTGAGCACCCCATATGCCAAACATGACATGGAAGTGGTGCTGTCGCAACTCATTGACGCCGCCACACGCCTACAAAAAAACCCTGCTGATGCTGCCAAAAATCGTGCCTTAATATATAGCAAATCTGTCAATCATCTACACGATAGTATCGATACCAAGCAAACAGAACTGACCAAACACACGTCCAGCGAAAATGGCAAATTCATCCAAAGTGTGATTAATACTTGTTTTAGCGGTGTCTGTCCCAATAATGTCATCTATGAATTGATTCATATTTTTGCCCAAGAACATCCTTTTAAAATCGTCATCGGCAACCAAATGGTCTATGTCTATCCTAAAAAAGCCATCGCCCTGACACAAAACCTTGACCGTCTGCTTGACTATTTTTCCATCGCAGGTAACTGTCAGGTACTAAGAACCAATATTACCAATATCGCCCTAAGTGATGCAGAATTTGATAGAATGCTACACAACATCAAAAATGAAGGTTATCGTCGTTATTCACTCAACAGTTTTTTGTGGCAAATTTATTCAACCATCTTACCTACTCGCATTAATGCCCCCAGAAATACCTTAAAACTAAAAATTCGCTACATGCCCAACTTTTCAGGCATGAAAGACATCCCCGAATACGTCCATGCAATCGTATCATCATGCCTAATCGTCCCTAAAAACCTTGACCAACTTGACATGGTATTTGGTGAGTTGACCCAAAAAAACCCATCCATCCTGCACCGCATATTTTTGCTATCCATCCTGTCTGGGTCGGCAGATATTGAAGTGCTAAAAAATTCTTTTTATCTACAAACCCCCCTAGATAAACTGCTACATGAAAAGAATAAATACGACAAAGAATCCAAACCCAAGACAACTGCCAATAAAGGCGTAACCCAAGCTGTCAAAACAGGATTTTTTAGACGCCTGCTTAACAAATTATCATTTTAATACCAAACACAAAACGGAGAGTGCAATGAGTGCCATCAATGAAGTCCGTGAACAAACCTATAAACTCATCATCGCAGGCCCTGTGGGGGCAGGTAAAACAGCTGCCATTCAAGTGTTGTCTGACAAAGGTGTGGTAACGACCGATGAAGTTGCCTCCGATGACACCAAACTCATCAAAAAGACAACCACGGTTGCCATGGACTATGGGGTTATGATACTAGACAGCGGTGAACAGGTGCGACTCTATGGCACCCCAGGGCAAAGACGTTTTGACTTTATGTGGGAGATTTTAAGTGAGAATGCCTTGGGTCTTATCCTACTGCTAAACGCTGAGGAAAAAGACCCTGTGAATGACTTGGATTATTATCTTGATGCTTTCTCACCACTCATCAAAAGCAGTGCCTTAGTGGTCGGTGTTACCCATGCTGAAAATATGCCTTGGGATTTACATGAGACACTCTCAAAACGATTGATGGAACGTGGTGTTGGTGCTAACGTCATGATTGTTGATGCCCGTGACCGTGAACAAATGCGTCGTATGGTGCGTTCACTCATCTACATGATCGCCTCTTAGTTTTTATTTTCGGTAATCAATCATGCCAAATGACCACCAAAATCCCTATCTTACGCTAACACCATCTGGTGTCATGCATGCTTTTGCTTATGCCACACCCAATGACAAGCACAAAGCTCTACAAACGCTCGTCTCGCAGACTCATGTCATGTCTACCAAAGAGTGGTTAAATAAGTATTCACATGAATGGCTAGATGAGTTTGATGAAAAAGGTTGGGTACAACACCTATCACAGAACTTACCTGCTCCTAATATGCCATTGGATAAATTCTTACCTTATGTCGTGGCAAGTCTGTCAGGTACTCGCAAAGCTGTCATTGGCTCTAATGAAGGTTTTTGTTTGGCTCGCATTGGTTACACAACCGATGAAGCGGATAGGCTGGCGGTGGCAGGGGCGGACTTTTTTGACTTTTTTGTACGTCAGCATGAACGTGGACTTGCCATCGCTGGACAGGCTGTTTCACTCTTTGGTGATGTTGAACTGCTCATGCCAACCACAAGTTTTATGTTTTTGTGGATTGATAATACAGGCTATGTACTCATATTAGACGGTGAACCTTTAACCAACAATCGTGCCTTGGTAGAGCTTGTTTGGGCAATTAAAACATCGGGATTACGGTTTAATAAAAGCGATGATGATTTGACATAAACCAAGTAAAATATAAACCGCCAACCCATTTTAACCCCACCCAAGCACCACCCTTTTATCATGAAACGCCAAAAGCGTACTTCTATGCCCCACACTCACGATAATCGCTTGGGGTAGCTCGTCCCTTAGCGTGGTATAAAGGGCGGTCTCGGTCGGCTCATCTAGGGCGGACGTGGTTTCATCAAGAAATACCACAGACGGCCTAACGAGCAACGCACGCAAAAACGCCACTCGTTGTAACTCCCCTGGTGATAGATTAACCTGCCAATCGCTGTCCACATCTAGGGCGTGAATGTGCTTGCCCAGATGACAACGTGCCATGACCGCCTTTATCTTGTCATCGTTTGCCCGTATGTCAGGATAGCAAATGGCATCTCGTAACGTGCCTTGGGGCATATAGGGGCGTTGGGGCAAAAACAGCGTTTTGGCGGTAGGCATGACCGCTTGCCCTGTCGTACCAAAAGGATAAATCCCTGCCATCGCCTTTAACAGCGTGGTTTTGCCTGTGCCTGACGTGCCTTGTATCAGTAGAGCTTGCCCTGCGTGTAGCGTGATATTTATGCCATCAATCAACACCTTATCATCAAATGTTTTTATGCCAAAGTCTTTTAATATCAATACGTTATCATCATGTTTTACCGTTGATTTGTCAAGTGGCGTATTATCCAGCACATCAAGGCGAGTCAAAAAGCCATACAGACGGTTCAGCCGTGCTTGATACAACGTAAAGCTCTCATAAAACAGCCGAAAAAACGACAACGCTCGCATGAGACGGTTAAACGACTGCACCGTTTGGTGCATATCGCCCAATTTTATCTCGCCTGCAAAAAAACGTGGGGCTTGGAGCATGAGTGGCAATAGCTGAGCCACTTGGGTTACGCCTGTATTAAAGCCGTCCAATCCCAAAAGCCTACGAATTATCGCCCATCGGTTGTCAATAATCGCCCCAAATCGCCCTGCCAAATGGCGTTTTTCTTGGTGTTCGCCATCATAAAAGGCAATGCTCTCGGCATTGTCCGCCACTCGTATCAGCGAATAACGATAATCGCCATGCAAACGTTCTTTATCAAAATTAAGCCTGATGAGCGGTCGCCCAATCCACACCGACAAGGCAGTCGCCACGATGATAAAACCATAAATAAAAAATACCACACCCTTTGGCACACTCACGCCAAACACGCTCAAAATCCCCGACAGCCCCCACAATATAATCGTAAACTCAATGATAGACATCACCGCATTGATAACCCCACGCACCATCTCCACCGTGATTGTGATAAACTCCTTAGCGTCCTGCTCGATACGCTGGTCGATGTTATCAGGGGTACGCAGGTCGTGGGTGTGTTTTAGGCGGTAGTAGTTTTTGTGCGACAAATAGCGGTCAAGTAGCACGGCATTAAACCGCTCCCACCATTTAATCTCAAAGGCTTCGCCCACAAACCTATCCACCACGTCTTGTGCCACTTTAAACATCATCAAACTGGCATTTAGCAGAGCAAAAAACCAAAACGCCTGTGCGTCCATGTCTTGTAATGAGCTGTACAATTTATTATAAAACTGCGTATTTAGCACGCTGATTTTAACTTCCAAAAGCACAAAGAAAATCAAAAGCCCAATCATCACAAGGGCTTTTGCGGTGTTGGCACGGCTTAGGCAAGGCTTGGCAATGCGCCAAAATTTTTTGCCAAAGGGGGTAAATTTTAACGCCCACACCGCCACCGACAGCACCACCGCCACCCAAAAAAATGCCTTAAATAACCAAAATACCGCCGTGATAAGCTCGTATTGCCAATCCATAACTTGCCTTATTTTTAAAAATAAAAACCCTTTTTCAAAGCGAAAAAGGGCAGAGGGTGCGTGTTATCAATATTTAAAAGTCAAAGTCGCACGAATGTTGCGTGGCTCGCCATAAGAGACAAGCTGGGAGTTGGGCGTTGTGCCGATAAGATAGTCTTTGTCCGTCAAGTTTTTGACCGCCAAACCCACACCCCAATTTTTGGCTTCATAGCCTGCCTTAGCGTCAAGCACGGTATAGGCTGGCAAATCAATAAAATGCGTGGTTTCTACCCCACGGTTATTGACCGCTGTCCGCCACGCTCGTCTGTCGCCTTGATAACGCAAGCCACCACCGACATACCAGCCCAAACGGTCAGGGCTAAAATGATATTGCGTGGACACGGACGCAGAGTGTTCTGGGATTTGGCTGATACGCTGACCGACATTGGACGCACGGCTGTTTTCCACGATTTTGGCGGTTGGGATATAGCTGTACGAACCCGAGATATTCCATTGGTTATTCATCACAAACGCACTTTCAAACTCAAAACCTTTGGTGCGTTGCTTACCCACAAGCTCGCTATATCCTGTGCCAACCCCACTATCGTCATAAATCGTTTCGGCAACATTTTTGCGAGTGATGTCATAGGCGGACACATAGCCTTGCAAGCGTTTGTCAAAGCCTTGAAATTTTACGCCAATTTCGGCATTTTGACCTTTTTCGGGGTCTAGCACTTCGCCATTTTGTCCTGTGCTGGTGTTTTGTTGAAAGGACGTACCAAAGCTGACATAAGGGGCGAATTTGCCTTGATAATCATACATGGCGGACACACTGCCTGTAAATTCGCCGTCTGTGCGTTTGGCATTGGCTCCTGTCAGCACGTTATCCACGTCCGTTTTTGCCCAGTCGTGGCGGACGCTCGCCCCAAAAATCCAGTCATCATAACGCATACTGTCCTTGGCGTACAGCCCTGCGTATTGAGTAGTGGTAATATTTTGGCTAGGCGTACCTTCTGTAATGCTTGATACGTCATAGCTTGGATTGTTGATGTCAAAATTGGGATAAGCTCGGTCATTACGGCGATAATAGTCGCTTTTTTCACGCAATAGGTCAAGCCCTACTGTTACATCATGCTCAACGTTACCTGTATTAAAATAAGTCTCAAAGCGGTTGTCGCTGGTGAGCATGGTGTCTTTTTTGATTTGATTGTTAATTTGGCGACCGATATTGCCCGTGCTATAAAAATTGTTATGAGCGGTTGAAAGTACAGGCTTGCCGTCTGTGTCGGTTTTGTTAATGGCAAAAATGGACTTAAAGGTGAGCTTGTCATTGATATGATGAGCCAAATCATAGCCCAAACGCAAGGTTTTTTGTTCATAACCATAATCAGGCAAGCCAAAAAACGTACTGGACGAATACTGCTCGTGGGCATTGCGTACGGTTTGCTCGCCTGTGGTAAGGTCTATGGTGTTGTTGTGTGGCAAGCCTTGCTGACGGAGATATTCACGCCATTGATAACTGCCCAAAAGGGTCAAATCGGTGTCATTACCCAAATCAAACATATAGCTTGGAGCGATGTAGTTATCTTTGAAAAAGACGTGGTCGGTTGCATCATCACGGTCAGAAAACCGTCCATTTAGGCGAAATGCCCCTTTTTTGCTGTCGTTTGGGGCATAGTTTAGGTCATAGGCAAGCTCTTTGTTATTAAAACTGCCAACCGTGATTTTGCCTTTGGCAAAGGTCTCGCTGTCAGGGCGTTTTGAGGTGATATTGACAATCCCGCTTGGCAATGCCATGCCGTAGCCTGTAGTGGTCGTGCCTTTGACCACTTCAATGCTGTCCGCTCCTGCCACGTCCCACGCTCGCAGGTTTTTAGACGACATTTGCACACGCATACCGTCCACATACATCTGATTGGATGATACTTGCCCACGAATGATAAAGTCATCCCACCCGCGCCGACCCTGCACGCCTGATGACACGCCTGCCACATTTTCCAAAAGCTCGGCAACGGTGCTGGCTTGTTTTTGCTCTACCTGCTGTGGGGTTAGCACGCTCACTGATTGGGCGGTCTCATACAGGGGACTGTCGTCTTTTAGGGAATTGGGCGTGATGGCGACGTATTTGCCAGCGTCTTTGGAGATGGTGATGGTCTCATGCCCCAGCATGACGGTCGGCTCACCATCATCTGCCTGAGCATTGGTCGCGACAAACATGGCAATACTTAATAAAGACAAGGGAAATTTACACATGATACAAAATACCTAATAAAAATGATAATGAGTTGTATTATATATTATACTTGTAAATGAGTGTGTAATACTATTGCAAATATGATTTATTTTTTAAATTTATTAGTTTTATTTTTTAAATAAAACTATCTCATGCTTTATTCTCAGTGTTTTTAAAATACCCATAACAACCCCATCAAACCCATCGTAAAATTAGACCCGCACCTAACCATTTTTTAAAAATTTTTATATTTTCATTCTCATAACTATTGTCATCGCTCTGTAACTACTCTATAATAAAAGTCATCATATTGTTACACAAGGAATCTGTCATGGCGACCATCAGTGCCAAATTTCCCAAACTTATCGGCATGAGCACGCTTTGCTCGCTACTGTTTGCCTGTGGCGGCGATAAACCTGCCAGCCAAAGCGAGACCGCCCAAGCCCCGACGACTGCCGAGAGCAAATCGATTGCCATTACCGCCATCGTCGAACACCCTGCACTTGACGCTGTTCGTCAAGGCACGCTTGAAGCCCTAGCCAGCGAAGGCTTTAAAGAAGGCGAGAACCTAACGGTCAATTTCCAATCCGCCCAAGGCAACCCTGCCACCGCAGGACAAATCGCCAAGCAGTTCGTGGCGGACAACCCTGACGCCATCATCGCCATCGCCACCCATCTGCCCAAGCGGTCGTCAATGCCACCACAAGCATTCCCGTGGTATTCTCTGCCGTGACCGAACCTGTGGAAGCCAAACTGGTACCCAAACTAGACGGCTCTGGCACGAACGTAACAGGAGCATCGGACGTACTACCACTTGAACCGCAGATTGACCTTATCAAAGAGCTGATTCCTAGCGTCAAAAACATCGGGTTTGTGTATAGCCCAGGGAGAAGTGAACTCCACCGTGACTTTGCGTAACCTAAAAGCCATCGCCGAACCCCAAGGCATTACCATCGTTGAAGCCCCTGCCCAAAAATCATCAGACATCGCCATGAGCGCCCAAAGTTTGGTTGGCAAAGTGGACGTGATTTATACATCAACCGACAATAACGTCATCAATGCCTATGAAGCCCTTGCCAAAGTCGCCAAAGAAGGTAAAATCCCCCTTGTCTCATCTGACCCTAGCGTGGTCGAGCGTGGGGCGAGTGTTGCTCTTGGCGTGAACTATCATGGTCTGGGACTAGAAACAGGCAAAATCACCGCTCGTATCCTAAAAGGCGAAAAAGCAGGCGACATCGCTGTGTACAGTGCCAGCGAGCTTGACTTGATGGTCAGCAAGAAAAATGCCAGCGAGCAGGGTTTAACCGTACCACAATCCATTTTGGATAAAGCCAAAACAGTGGTAGAATAATGCCTTTTAGATAATTATTTTATAAATACAAAATGCACGCCAAATCGTGGGCGTGTGTTTTGTTTTGATTGGAGCAGATATGTCATTGATTGCCTTTTTAGGGGCGTTAGAGAGCGGACTGATATATGCCATCATGGCACTTGGGGTGCTCATATCGTTTCGCATTTTGGACTTTCCTGATTTGACCGCCGATGGTAGTTTTCCCTTGGGCGGTGCGGTGGCGGCAGTATCCATCATCGCAGGCTTTAACCCTTGGGTGGCTTGTCTTTTTGGCATGATGGCAGGCATGATGGCAGGGGTTGTGACCGCATGGCTGAATGTCAAGATTGGCATATTACACCTACTGGCAGGTATTTTGGTCATGACCGCTCTGTATTCAGTGAACCTACGTATCATGAATGCCCCTAACCTATCACTACTTGGTGAGCCAAGTGTTTTTACCCCCTTTATCAGTGGCGATAATGGCATGTGGGTGCGTGTATTGGTCGCAGGGGCAGTTGTGGTTGTGGTCAAACTCCTGCTTGACTGGTTTTTTAATACCGAGACAGGGCTTGCCATGCGTGCCACAGGCTCCAACCTAAAAATGGCACAAGCCCAAGGCATTAACACTTCCTTTACCATCATGCTCGGCATGGCGATTAGTAACGGCTTGATTGCTCTATCAGGGGCGTTATTCGTGCAGACCCAAGGCGGAGCGGACATCTCAGTGGGTATCGGCACCATCGTGGTCGGTCTGGCGGCGGTCATCATCGGTGAGACCGTGCTAAGTGCCAAAAAAATCTTTCTTATCACGCTCTCGGTGGTCATCGGTGCGGTGCTGTATAAACTCTTTATCCAAATCGCCCTATCTAGCCAAACCTTACGCAGTATCGGTTTTGGACCGCAGGACTTGAACCTAGTGACCGCCCTACTGGTAGCGATTGCTCTGATTTTACCCAAATTTCGCTCAAAAGCCCTAAGTGCATTTGGCATGGGCAAAAAATCTGCCAAAACAGGGGGTGCCTCATGATGACCGCAACCGATTTGCGTCTGACCTTTAACGCTGGCACACCCATCGAAAACCCTGCCTTGCGTGGGCTGTCTTTGCACATCAACGATGGCGAATTTGTGACCGTCATCGGTACTAACGGGGCAGGCAAATCCACTTTCCTAAACACGGTAAGCGGTGCCTTACGCCCCGATACTGGCTCGATTGTGATAAATGGCATGGACGTTACCAAAAAGCCCACGCACAAACGCAGTCACTGGGTCGCCCGTGTATTCCAAGACCCGATGGCAGGCACTTGTGAAGCCCTAACCATCGAAGAGAACATGGCTCTCGCCTTTAAACGTGGGGGCGTGCGTGGCTTACTTCCTGCCCTAAATAGCAAAAATCGTGAGCTGTTTCGTGACAAACTTGCCATCTTAAATCTAGGGTTAGAAAACCGCCTAACCGACCGCATGGGACTGCTCTCAGGCGGACAACGCCAAGCGGTCAGCCTACTCATGGCAAGCCTACAACCATCCAAAATCCTACTGCTGGACGAACACACCGCCGCCCTTGACCCCAAAACCGCCAGTTTTGTCCTAGAACTCACCGACAAAATCGTGAATGAAGGTCGGCTAACCACACTCATGGTCACGCACTCGATGGCTCAGGCATTGGCTCACGGCACACGCACCGTCATGCTCCATCAAGGGCAGGTAGTTCTTGATGTCTCGGGCGATGAACGCCGTGGTATGGACGTCCAAGACCTACTAGACATGTTTGAAAAAACCCGTGGCGAGAAAGTGGCGGATGACAGTTTGATATTGGGCTAGGGGTTTTGGTTACACCAAGGATTTAAAGGTTAAACGACTTTTAAATCCTTTTTTATTTTAGACTTCCTGCAAAACCCCAAATTAAAGAAAACTGCTCAAAGTGAGCTATGCC
>ERZ1023440.80-NODE-80-length-35789-cov-11.763503_pt1 | contig 35789 bp, 32 predicted proteins | sample MGYA00380520_ERZ1023440 | MGnify/ENA primary metagenome ERZ1023440 (study PRJEB33173, sample SAMEA4830335) | metagenome | study: EMG produced TPA metagenomics assembly of the PRJEB25223 data set...
GGGAAACGAGGCTCGAACTCGCGACCCCAACCTTGGCAAGGTTGTGCTCTACCACTGAGCTATTCCCGCGTTGTGGGGGCGCATTTTAAGCAGCTTGCCGCAGACTGTCAAACTTTTTTTTACACCCCGACAAAGAAATTAGATAAACCCATGATATTTCTTAGCAAGAAATGAGAAAAAACCTTTGTGACAAGCCCAAAAAACATAAGACATACGGAGATTTTGCCAGTCCGGATTCCGCATCGCAGCAAATACCGCCCTTTGAGATCGTGATTCTCGAGAAGAAAGACGGCGGGGCGCAGCAGTTTTCCAGCCTCGAAGTGCTGCAGCGTTTACGGCTACAGATGTTTATAGTCGAAGAATTGAAAAAGTATTACGGACTTGGTGCGCCGCCTTGTACTAGTTTTCCACTTCTCCGTCTATATTCGGAAAAATGTAGTCAATAAAAGGAAAATTGGCTGCCATGAGGCCTTGCAAATAGGCATCAAAACTATCCGCCAATACCCTGATTTCTTCGTCATAGTAAAAATATACGAATACTTGCCCGACACTTCCCTTCTCAGAGGGGGAAAAATCAATGAATAAATCCGCAGGTTTGTCTTGGCTAAAAACGGCAGCAAAGTATAACCAATTTAATTCTTCTGCTTTATCAGTGACTTTATCATCAATATCGCGTCCCCAAGGCGGAACGACGTCGCCGTTTATATATAATTTCAAATCATTCAGCATACCGTTATTGAGCATTTCATCGCTGCTGTTTAAATAACAGGCACTATCAAAATGTTCAAATTTATCATACGGATCCCACAAAGGATAGCCGAACAAATAGCCGTCGAGATATTCGTCGTTTTTTGAGCCGTCGCAGAATCTCAGCAATTCAATTAAAGATGCCGGTATCAGCGGAAATGTATTTCGCAATTGCTGTATCCGACGCTCATCTGCGCCTTTGGCATGACGAATAAAATTCTGCCAATAATCCGCATAATCACTGTTTATATAGCGCTGCTCTATATGCGCCAAATAGCGTTGCACGATAGACATGGGCATTTCCTCAGAACAATAGTGGACACAGCGCTGCCGTAATCATGCGGCAGCGCTACGGTTTTCAGATTAAATATCCAAGCAGTATCGGCTACCGCTTGGCACATCCGCGATTTCTAGCGGCCATTCGGGCAGATAGGCGATGCCTCTGCCTTGGCAGCATAGGGCGGCATGGCTGCTGCTGTTGCCTTCGCGCAGGCAAACGGCTTTAACGTGCGCAGGCAGTTCCAGCACTTGCGAGACCAGCAGTTCTTCCAAGACCCAAATCGCATCTTCGCTGCTGTCCGCCGTATAGTGCGGACGGGCAATGCCCGCCAAGGCGAATGCCATTTCCACGGCAAGATCGACGATATCGGCATCGCGCGCGCGCAGATAGGGGTCGCTGAGCGATTGGAAATCCGCCTGCGCGGCGGCGCAGCTGGATTGCCATGCCTGCGCCAGATGCGTGCCTTGCTCGAGCAGGTCTTGCGCCTGCATGACAAGGTCTTCCAGTAAAAAGGCGTGGGCGGCAAAGATTTCCGCCAGTTCGGCATTAAGGATTTGCTCGGCTTGGCTTTGCCGTGCTTGCAGGGCGGCTTTGCTGTGGGCGGCGGCTTGGGCCAGTTTGTCCTGCGCCGCCTTGCCTTCAAGGGCGGGAATTTCCGGCAAGGCAATGGCGGCTTTGCGCTCGATGATGCCGCAAATGCGACGTTTATCTGCCGCGGGCGGCGGATTGGCGGGCGCGCTTGCGCTGCTCTCTATTTTGTCGCCGAAATGCTGCGCGGCCAGTTCGGCAAAGCAAGCCAGGGCGGCGGCGGCGTCTTTGCCGTCGGCATGCAGGATGACGTCTTCGCCGTGGCGCACTTGCAAGGCGGCGATTTCATTCAGGCTGCGGGCATCGGCAAAGCGTCCGTTTTTCTCCAAAATCAGTTTGGCATCAAAATCGCGCAGAGCAGCAACGATGCGTGCGGCAGGGCGGGCGTGCAAGCCCTGTGCCGGTTCGACGCGCACGCTGATGCGCTGCGCCTGTTCGACGAGCGCGGCATTGTCGGCGGTGCTTTGCGTCGCTTCGGCGGCGGTGTATCCGAGTTCGCTTTCTTTGCTTTTGAGGGCGCCGGCGGCTTCGCGCAATACGCTGTCGCGGTCGGCACCGTTGGCGGCGGCAATCGCGGCGCTAATCGCCCCTTCGACTAAGGGCGCGGCGGCGATGCTCGTTTTGGCGGCAATTTCCGGTTCAAGCAAATCCAGCGCAGTTTGCGCGCTTAAGATGGCGCTGCCCAAGTCCACGAGAATGACGACGCCTTCGTCGCTCATCAGGGCTTCGACCGCAGTCATGATTTTGACGGCGTCCGTGCCGATGGGGTGCTCGGGGTCGTCCACGCCGGCGGCAAGCGCAAGCGGGCAATTCGGCGCCATTTCGCGGATTAAATCGCCCAAGCCTTCGGCGATTTTAGGGCTGTGCGAGACTAAGACAATGCCGATCATGCCTGCACCGCTTTGGCTAATGCCGCAATGATGATGGCGGTGGAAGCGGCGCCGGGGTCTTTGTGTCCGATACTGCGTTCGTTGAGATAGCTGGCGCGTCCTTTTTTGGCGAGCAGGGGAATGGTGGCTTCGGCGGCGGCTTCGGCGCGTTGCTGCGCTTGTTTTAGGGCTTCTGTGAGGTCGCCCTCGGCAGGCAGTCCGCTTAAATAGTCGCTGACCGGCAGCCAGACGTCGCACATGGTTTTGTCGCCCGCTTCGGCGCGTCCGCGGCTGATGATGCCTTGTGTGCCGGCTTGGAAGAGGGCGGCGAGATCGCCTAGGGCGAGGCTGCTTTTATCGCCGACGGCTTGCGCGGCTTTGATGAAGAAGGAGCCGTAGAGCGGGCCGCTGGCGCCGCCGACGCTGGAGAGCAGGGTCATGCCTGTGGTTTTCAGGACGTCGGCAAGACCGAGTTCGCCTGCGCTTGCTAGTTTTTCCGAAACTTTGCCGAAGCCGCGCGCCATGTTCAAGCCGTGATCCGCATCGCCGATTTCGCGGTCGAGATCGGTTAAGAGATCTTGGGCGGCGTGCAGGTCTTGGTCGCAATGGTTCAGCCAGTCGCGTAATACTTGAGCAGTAATCATGAGGTTCTCCATAGTGTGAAAAGTGAAAGTATAGATATTGTGCCGTTTAAGGCGCATATTCTCGGCATGATTTTTTACATCTTATTGTTTTTCATTGTTTATAAACGACTAAAATGTTGCTGACAGACTTGAAAAACCTCTTGATAGACCCGCGCGCCGTTCGTAATGACAGACACATACTCAATACCTGCGCTGCCGAGCGCCGATTGTTTAATCTGATCGCGCTGCTCCGCATGATTGCCATAATGCCCTGAGCCGTGGATTTCAATTGCCATGACAGGATTAAATTGCGCATCCGTCAGCAGAAAATCCACGCGTTTGGACATAATATCTTTGTAAAGCCGATAATCTTGGTGTCTAAGAATTTCGCCAAGCGATACCTGTGCAAAAACACGCAGTTTTCTCTCGGCTCCGGCATCTAAAATAGCTTTATAGGCTTGTTTTTCCGTTTCATTTAATAAAGACTGTTTCCGATAACCGCCGCCTTGCACGCGTTGTGCTTGCAAGGCATAGAAATCCTTCTTCCCTTTTAGGGATTTAGCAATAAAAACCATACACAAAACAATAGCAATCAACAGCACCGCCATCGTTTTGATATTCATAAATGCGTCCATAGTACTTCTTCGGTGATAAAGAATGATTTCAAAGTATCAGCTCGCACATGGCAAAATCCATTTGCAGTTCTTCCTCATCGGCTTGCAATCTTAATATTTCGCCCTGCGGCCGCCAGTCGCCCAAAACAATGCGCTGCCGCCCCTTTTCAAGCGCATGCACGCAAGGGCGGTGCGTATGTCCGTGAATCAAAACATCCGCCTGATAACGCTGCATCATTTCCTGCAAGGCGGCAGCGTTTACGTCCATAATCTCTGCGCTTTTTGCAGCGGTACGCTCACGGCTTTGGCGGCGCAAAAAGGCGGCAATCCGCCGCGCTAATGCTCGCGGCACGCAAGCCGCAAAGCGGTAAAAATAACGATGACGCAGAATGCGGCGCATTTTCTGATAGGCGATGTCGTCCGTGCATAGCAAATCGCCGTGCATAAGCAAAAGTGTTTTTCCTGCGTATTCAAAGCAATACACATCAGGCAATAAATTCATGCCCGAACGCGTGCAATATGCTGCCGCCAAAAGAAAATCACGGTTGCCGCGTTGAAAAAAAACCGGACAGAGAAGACTCAAAGCGCGAATTTCCTCGGCAATGCGACAAGCCAATTCATCTGCCAGCGCATCGCCCAACCAAGCATCAAATAAATCGCCCAAAATAAACACCGCCTCAGGCTTATCTGCTTTGAGGCGGTGCAGGCAGGCTTGAAAAGCCGCCGTGATGTCCGGTGTTTTTTCGCTCAAATGCACATCGGCAAGAAAAAACACCGCCATATTTACAGCACTTCTGCGTGTTCGATGATGATATCTTCTGTCGGCACATCGCTGTGATAGCCCATGCGCCCTGTTTTCACGGTCGCAATCGCATCAACCACGTCCATGCCTGCCACGACTTTGCCGAACACCGCATAGCCCCAGCCTTGCAGAGATTTGCCGCTATGATTTAAAAAATCATTGTCTTTCAGATTGATAAAAAATTGCGCACTGGCAGAATGCGGGTCTTGGGTACGCGCCATAGCAATGGTGCCGCGGTCATTTTTCAGCCCGTTATCCGCCTCATTTTCAATCGAAGGACGCGTAGCTTTCTCTTTCAATCCCGGCTCCATACCACCGCCCTGAATCATAAAATTGGGAATCACGCGGTGGAAAATCACGCCGTTATAAAAACCTTCTTCTACATATTGTTGGAAGTTTTGCGCGGTTTTCGGCGCCTGCTCGAAATCAAGCTCGATATCGATAATGCCTTTGTTGGTATGAAAACGAATCATATATGCTCCTTTAAAAAATTACGGTGTTTTGCTGCTGTCTGCGGCGCTTGCTTTCTCAGCGTTCAATTGTTCGATGATGCTGACCGATTCAATCACTATCGGCTTGGTCGGCACATCTTGCGCAAAAGGCCCTGCCGCCGCCGTGGCGGTATTGGCGATTTTATCCACGACTTCCATACCTTCCACGACTTGTCCGAAGACGGTATAGCCGTAATTATCCGTGCCGCCGGCATTCAAGAAATGATTATCCACTTGATTGATAAAGAATTGCGAAGTAGCGGAATGCGGGTCTTGCGTACGCGCCATAGCAATCGTGCCGCGCAGATTTTTCAAACCGTTCTGCGCTTCATTGGCAATCGGGCCGCGCGTAGGACGTTTGGCATAATCGCTGTCGTAGCCGCCGCCCTGAATCATAAAACCTTTAATCACGCGATGAAAAATCGTGCCGGCATAATAGTCGTCTTTGACATATTGCAGAAAATTCGCCACCGTCTTCGGCGCTTCATTCTCATTTAATTCCAAAAGGATAGTCCCTTCCGTGGTGCGCATTTCCACCCAAGGCGCGGCATGTGCCGCCGCCGATAAAGCCAATGCCAATAAGCAAACCTTACGCATAATCGAACCTGTCTTTGTTAAAATGACCGCTTATACTATCAAAATCGCTTAAGAACAGGAATGAATATGCACGCTGCGCTGCGCTTATATAATAGTCTCACTCGAGAAAAAGAACTCTATCAACCGCTGGTTGCAGGCAAAACCGGCATGTATGTCTGCGGCATGACGGTGTATGACTTCTGCCATATCGGGCATGCGCGTGTGATGGTCGTCTTCGATACGCTTGCCCGCCATCTGCGCGCCAGCGGTTACGATTTACGCTATGTGCGCAATATTACCGATATTGACGACAAAATTATCGCGCGTGCGGCGGAAAACGGCGAAAGCATCGAGCAATTAACTGCCCGCTTTATTGTCGCCATGCATGAAGACGAAGCCGCGCTCGGCTGCCAACGTCCCGATCTTGAACCCAAAGCCACCGAGAGCATTTCCGCCATGCAGACATTAATCGCTACGCTGATTGAAAAAGGCTATGCCTATGCGGCGGAAAACGGCGACGTGTATTACCGCGTCCGCCAATTTGCCGATTACGGCAAACTTGCCAACCGCAGCCTTGAAGATTTACGCGCCGGCGAACGCATCGCCATCAACGAAGCCAAAGAAGATCCGCTGGATTTCGTGCTGTGGAAAGCCGCCAAAGCCGGCGAACCCAGTTGGGACAGCCCTTGGGGAGCAGGTCGCCCCGGCTGGCATATCGAATGCAGCGCCATGAGCAACCAAAGTCTCGGCGAACATTTCGACATTCACGGCGGCGGCATGGATTTGAAATTCCCGCACCACGAATGCGAAATCGCGCAAAGCGAAGGGGCTTGCGGACACCGCCACGTCAACTATTGGGTTCATAACGGCTTTGTGCAAATCGACAATGAAAAAATGAGCAAATCGCTGGGCAATTTCTTTACCGTGCGCGACGTATTAAAGCAATACAAAGGCGAAGTTATCCGCTTTTTCATGCTGCAAACCCACTACCGCGCACCGCTCAACTATTCCGATGCCGGCTTGAACGAAGCCAAAAAAGCCCTGACGCGCCTGTATTCCGCCTTAGACGGCAAAACTTGCGAAGCGGAAATCGATGCGCAAAGCCTGAACGCCTTCTGCGCCGCGATGAACGACGACCTCAACACCGCCAAAGCCCTTTCTGTCCTCTTTGAACTGGCGCGCCGCATCAACAGCGGCGAAAACGCGCTTGCCGCCACCTTAAAACACTTGGGCGCAAGACTGGGCATTTTGCAAGAAGACGCCGCCGCCTTTTTAAAAGGCGAAGCGAGTAGCTGCACATTAGATGCCGCCGCCATCGAAGCATTGATTGCCGAGCGTGCCGCCGCCAAAGCCGCTAAAAACTATGTCCGCGCGGACGAAATCCGTCAGCAGCTTGCCGAACAGGGCGTGATACTCAAAGACAGCCCGACAGGCTGCGAATGGTCTTATCAATAAGGAAAGCCGCTGATACAGCGGCTTTTTTCTTGTCAGGAAAAATCATTTAAAAATAATTTCCAAGATAAGTTTTACTTGCTTTAGATAATGCGAGCAAATATCATTAGCCCTCTTTTTTAGACCGATAAGAGGTTACTATGTTGCGTAAAAGCCTTGCCGCCGTCATCTTAGCGGCAGCCATTCCGAGCTTTGCCTTGCCTGTACATACCGCGCGCGGCGACGTTGAGATTAGCGAAATGCCGAAAGTCATTGCCGTCTACGATCCCGGCATTATCGATACCTTGACCGCCTTGGGCGTGAAAGTCGATGCCATGCCCGACATGAAAGAAGACACCCTCAAAGACGCCAAAACCGTCGGCACATTATTCGAGCCGGATTTGGAAGCCTTGGCGGCAGTCAAGCCGGATTTGATTTTTGTCGGCGTGCGCAGCGCTAAAAAATTCGACGACGTCAGCCGCGTCGCCCCGACCGTGGATTTAACCTTAGATAATAAAAACGCTTACGAACAAGCGATTGCACGGATGCAGAATTTGGGCGAATTGTTCGGCAAACAGGAAGAAGCCCAAGCCCTGACGGAAAAACTCCATGCCCTGCGTGATGAAACCAAAGCATTGGCGGAAGGTCAGGGTAAAGTTTTAGCGGTATTAGTCAACGGTCCGAAACTTTCCATTTACGGCAAAGATTCACGTATCGGCTGGATTGAACCGACTTTGGGCTTGGAACTTTTAGATAAAGTTAAAACCACCGAAGGACACGGCAATCCGATTTCCTTTGAATACATCGCCGAAAACAATCCCGATTGGATTTTCGTGATTGACCGCGCGGCAGCAATCGGCGCGCAAGACCTTGAACCGGCACAGAAAGTCTTAGACACGCCCTTAGTCATGAATACCAATGCCGGCAAAAACGACCGCATCGTGTATTTAAATCCGCGCAACATCTATATTTCCGTCGGCGGCATCAGCGCATTAGAACAAAGCCTGACTGAAATCCGCGATGCCCTGAAAGCCAAAGGCGGCAAATAAGGCATTGCCCATCGATGCGTAAATTTATCGCCGCTCCGCGAGCCGCCGTCGCTTCAGCGATTGTCGCTTTAGCGGTGCTGGTTTATCTGTCTGTGCATACAGGCGTGGTTCAAGACAGCCGTTTCGGCGACGAAGTCTTTTTCATCAGCCGCCTGCCGCGCACCCTTGCCGTATTATTAAGCGGCGCGGGCTTGGCGGTGGGCGGTTTAGTGATGCAAATGATTGTGCACAACCGCTTTGTCGAACCCAATACCACCGGCACGAGCGAGGGCGCGGCAATCGGATTATTGATTAGCATGATTTTTTTTAATCAATGGCCTTTATTCGCGCGCATGGGCTTTGCCAGCCTCTGCGCCATGCTCAGCATGTTTGCCTTTATCCGCCTTGCCCGCGCCCTACCTTTTAAAGACCCGCTGCTCCTGCCGTTGGTCGGCATGATTTACGCCGGCATTCTCGAAGCCGGCATGACTTTTTTTGCTTATCAATACGAACTCTTGCAAGTCCTGCAAGTCTGGACGAACGGCGATTTTTCCGCCGTCTTAAACGGACGCTATGAATGGCTGTGGGGCTGCGCCCTGCTTATCGCATTGCTCTATTTGCTTGCCGATCAACTCAGTATCATCGGCATGGGCGAAAAAGCCAGCCATTCCCTCGGTTTGAATTACCGCCAATTAGTACTCATCGGCATCTTACTGGTTGCCATGATGACCGCTTTCATCGTTTCCACCGTCGGCATGATTGCCTTTTTGGGTTTACTTGTACCTAATATCGTGCGGCGTTTTTGCGGCGACCATCTGCGCCAAGCCCTGCCTTGGGTGGCATGGACGGGCGCGGCTTTATTATTACTATGCGACTTACTGGCGCGCACCGTCAATGCGCCCTATGAAATCCCCGTCAGCCTGATTTACGGCACCCTCGGCTCGGGCTTATTCCTGTTCCTACTCTTAAAGCGAGGCGCATAATGCCGGCATTACACCGTCGCCTATGGATTTGCGCCGCGATAGCCCTGCTGCTCGCCCTGCTGTTTTGGCTTTATCCTAAAAATCTCAGCCTCTTTGCCCTGCAAATCCGCGCGGAAAAACTCACCGTGATTGCCCTACTCTCGATTTGCGGCGGCGTATCCACCTTAGTTTTCCAAACCCTCAGCGGCAACCGCCTGCTCACGCCGCAACTCATGGGCATCGACGGCATTTACCGCCTCCTGCAAGCCTCGCTAATCCTGTTGGTCGGCGCACCGCTGTACACGCAACTCTCGCCCTATGCCAAATTCGGACTCAGCGCTATCATCTCCATGCTCGTTTCCAGCTTTTTCTTCATTTATCTACTGGACAGACTGCGCGGCGATCTGTTCCGTCTCCTGCTTATCGGCGTGATTTTTTCCGGCTTCTGCCGCGCCATGAGCGGCTTTATCGGGCGCATGCTCGACCCGCTTGCCTACGCCGTCTATCAAAGCGCCAGTTTCGCCCAACTCAGCCAAGCCCGCGTCGAACTCATCGGCATTGCCGCCCTGCCCTGCCTGCTCAGCTGCGCCTTTCTCTGGAAAATGCGCCATGAATTGGACGTACTGGCATTAGGCCGCGACAGTGCCATCAATCTCGGTCTGCCCTATTTACGCTGCGTCATGTTCGCCATGTTGGCGCTCTCGCTCCTCGTTGCCATTGCCACCGCGCTCGTCGGACCAATGCTCTTTTTCGGACTGCTTGCCAGCGCCCTGACCTACCGCCTCTTCCCATGCGTACAACACGGCATACTCATTCCTGCCGTCGCCCTTATCTCCTTCTGCATCTTACTCGGCGGACAACTGATTTTCGAACGTCTGCTCAATATGGCAGGCACACTCAGCATCGCCGTGGAATTTATCGGCGGACTGCTCTTCTTAGTCCTCATTCTGCGCAAGGCGAAACAAACATGATTGAAATCCGCAACGTCGATTACCACATCGACAAAAAACCCATTTTGCAGCCCATTTCCCTCGACCTGCCCGAGCGCCAACTCATCGCCCTCATCGGACCGAACGGCGCCGGCAAAAGCACCCTGCTCTCGCTCATTGCCCGCCTCAATACGCTACAAAACGGCGACATCATCATTGACGGCAAAAACATCCGCCACACCGACACGCGCGAACTCGCCAAACACATCGCCATCTTCCAGCAACACACGCAAATCATGAGCCGCCTGCGCGTACGCGAACTCCTCATCATGGCACGCTTTCCCTACCATCGCGGCTGGCCCAAAGCCCAAGATCGCGACATCTGCGCGCGCATCCTGCAAGAATTCAGCCTTGAAAACATCGCCGACCGCTTTTTAGACACCCTCTCGGGCGGACAACGCCAACGCACCCTCGCCGCTATGGTCTTCGCCCAAGACACCCCCACCATCTTGCTGGACGAACCGCTGAACAACCTCGACATGCGCCATGCCAGAGAACTCATGCTCATCTTGCGCCGCGCCGTCGACGAACAAGGCAAACGCGTCGTACTCGTCCTGCATGATGTGAACTACGCCGCCCGCTACGCCGATTACGTCGTCGCCATGGCGAAAGGACAAATCCGCCACCACGGCAGCACCGCCGAAGTCCTGACCGCAGAGCGGCTATCGGCGCTCTACCAAATCCCCGTTGACACGCTTGAACACCAAGCGCAACGCCTTTGTCTTTACTACTAATAGGAAAAGCCATGAACTTTCACAATGTAAACTACTTCGACTTCCTAAAAACCCACATCGACCACATCATCTTCGCCATTCTCGGCCTAATGAGCTTTATCATGCTATGGAAAACCTTAGAACGCGCCATCTTCTACTGGCGCATGAACCTCAAAGACTATGCCGACGAACACCAACTCGACATCGCCCTTGAAAAAGGACTGACCCCCATCTATACCGTCGGCTCCAACGCCCCCTACGTCGGACTCCTCGGCACCGTCGTCGGTATCCTGCTGACCTTCTACGAAATCGGACAACAAGGCGGACAAATCGACATCGCCCAAATCATGGTCGGACTCGCCCTCGCCCTCAAAGCCACCGCCCTCGGCATCTTAGTCGCCATCCCCGCCATCGTCTTTTACAACATCCTCACGCGCAAAGCCCAAGTCCGCCGCCTGCAATGGCTCTCCCTGCAGGCGCAGCAATCCTGATTGCCTAGGGAAAGACCATGAAAAAATTCGACCAAATCAACGTCATCCCTTTTATCGACATCATGCTGGTGCTGCTCGCCATCGTCCTGCTCACCGCCAGCTTCAGCAAAAACGGCAAAATCGACGTTAGTCTGCCGGCGGCGGACAATGCCGAAGAAGTCGCCACCGACAGCCTGCCACGCATCATCAGCGTTAGCGAAAACGGTCAACTATATTTAGACGACAGCGAAAGCAATTTAGACAGCATCGAAAAAAGCATGGCGGACTGGCCAAAAGACCAGCCTATCCTGCTAAAAATCGACCGCAACGCCGCATTTGATTTCTTTGTGCAGATCAGCAGCCTGCTCAAAGAATACGAACTGCGCAACATCAGCGTACTTACCGAACAACCCTAAAACCTATGCGTAACCTCTTCAGTTTCCTCACTGCACTGGCTGCCCATGCGGCAGGATTCTACTTTCTTTTTAAAAGCGACGAAGCCCTGCCCGTCAACCCCTCGCCGCCCAGCCTCATAGATTGGAATCAAGTCGCGCAAATCCAATTTACCTCCGTTGATCCGGTCGCCGCCGCCCGCGAAAAAGCAGCAGCCGAAGCCGCCGCTGCGGCAGCAGCACAGGCTGCCGCCGAACAAGCCGCACGCGAACAGGCGGCAAGAGAAAAAGCCGCCGCAGAAGCCGCAGCGCAAGCCGCAAGAGAAAAAGCGGCGGCGGAAGAAGCGGCACGTCAAAAAGCCGCTGCCGAAAAACAGCGCCAAGAACAGATTGCACGCGAAAAACGCATTGCCGAACAAAGAGAAAAAGAACGCCGCCAACGCCAAGCCGAAGCGCAAGCCCAACGCAAACGCGAACAAGCCGAAGCCAGAAAACGCGAACGTGCCGAACAAGCGGCTAAAGAACAAGCCGCCGCAGAGCGCCGCCGCATTGAAGCCGCACAACGTGCCGCAGCGCAAGCAGCTGCCGAAGCCGCCGCACGCGCTCAAGCAGAAGCAAATGCAAGAGCCGCTGCCGCAGCAGCAGCCAAAGCCGCACAAGCAAGCAACGGCGGCGGTAATCATGGCGGCAAAAGCAGCGGTGGCAGACAAAGTATGGGCTCATGGCAAGGCGGGCTGCAAGCCGCCATCGAACGCAAAAAACGCTATCCGCGCAACGCCCAAAGAGCCGGCAAAACCGGCACCGCTCGCGTCTCCTTTACCGTGCAAGCCAACGGCGCTATCAACAACGTACGCATCAGCAGCAGCTCGGGCAACAGCGACCTTGACCAAGCCGCCGTGCAAGCCGTACAAGCCGTCGGCAGCTACAAAGCCCCACCGAGCGGACAAGCCGTTGCCATCACCGTACCGATTAACTTCCATCTGCGCTAAAAAACGATCGCCCAAACGGCGGTCGCACATCATTTACAGCCAGAGAAGCGGAATAATCACACAAAGTATAGTCTCTTAACTTCAAAATGAGATTATTCTAAGCGCTTCTCCTGACAAAATGTGTATCTCTAAGTCTCATTTTGAAGTTAAGGTACTATAATAGCTTCTTCAGATTAAAATGAGACAATAAAATTTTTCAACATATTGAAAAATATTTCAATTTGTTGTTTTAAAGCGTATCATTTTAATCTGAAGAGACTATAAGATGAGCAAATCCTTATCCAACCTAGGCTTGCTATATTGACATCCCAAACAAATAAATAATAGGATTGAATTGCATTAGGGTTTTGATTTAAAATTCACTTCTCATTTCCAAACCATTAAAGGACTGCCATGTTTCGCCCTTCTTTATTGACCGCCGCTGTGTGCGCAGCACTCTATACACCTGCTTTTGCTCAACAAACTAATACTACCACCTCCATCGAGCTGAATCCGATTACCGTCAGTTCTTCGCGGGAATATTCGCCGCTGAACAAATTGGCCAATAACATTACGGTAATCAACGACAAAACGCTGGAGAATCATCTGGCATTAAGCGTGGAAGATGCCTTGGAAAGCGTGCCGGGGGTGTCTTTTGACGGGCAAGGTCGCTACGGTTTAAGCGATGTGACGATTCGCGGCGTGAGCGGCAACCGCGTCAAACTCTTGGTTGACGGTCAGGAAATCGCCAATTATTTCAGCTTCGGGCCTTTTCAAACCGCCGGTCGCCAATATTTGGACTTAAACAATATGAAGCAGGTGGAAATCATCAAAGGTCCCGCTTCTTCTTTGCACGGCTCTGATGCCGTGGGCGGCGTAGTAAGTTTTATAAGCAAAACGCCGGATGATTATCTGCAAGCAGACAAACGTTTCGGCGGCAGCGTCGGGGCAAGCTATCACGGCGACAGCAATACTTTCGCCCAAGACGCAACCTTGGCTTTCGCCCTATCGCCGCAATGGGACGGCTTGGTGAGTCTCGGTTTTTCGCAGGGACATGAACGCGAGAATCATCATGGCAATGACGCCATCGGCGCCAGCCGCAGCAGCCCGAATCCTGAAGACAATAAAAGCCGCAATATTCAAGGACAATTGCGCTTTAAACCCAATGAAAATCATACCTTCAGCCTCAAAGTCTCGGATTACCGCTTTGAGCATGATAGCCAAATGCTGAATCAACTGAAAATTCCTTTTTCGCGCCGCAATATTTATAGCTACGATACTTATCGCGCCGAAAACGAACAAAAACGCCAATCGCTGGCTTTGCGCCATGATTTTACGATTCATCAGACATGGGCGGATAGCGGACATTGGCAGATTTTCGCCCAAAAACAAGCATCACAGCAAAACAGCATCATGAATGGCGTTTATACAAATACCGTGCCGAATTTAGGTCTGATTGCCACTAATGCCGCAGCGCAGCGTTGGCGGCAATCCGATTATGAAGTCAAAGAAATCGGCGGCGAATTGCAATTGCATAAACATATTGCAGGCAATATCAGCCAAGATTGGGTATATGGCATAAATATCCATCAAAAAGAGATTGAAATGCTAAGAACGGGCAACGATCAAATCAATACGTCAAATCAGAGTATTAGTGAAAGAAATGCGCCCAATAGCGAAGTGCAGCAAATCGGCGTCTTTGCCCAAAACCGCTTGAGTTTCGGCGACAGCGGCTTTTCTTTAATCCCCGGCATCCGCTACGACCGCTACCGTCTCAAAACCTCGCCTGATGCAATATTTAATGCAGGAGCGGGCAGAGATTTTGCAATCAATGAATTTGACGAAGGAAAATTCTCTTTCCGCTTAGGCGCTTTATACGACATTAACGAGCAACACAGCCTGTATGCCAACTATGCCGAGGGCTTCCGCGCGCCGAATTTCAGCGAAGCGAACGTCGGCTTTGCCAATTACGCACGCGGCTATGCCTATATTCCGAATCTAAACTTAAAGCCTGAAAGCAGCCGCGGTATCGAGCTGGGTTGGCGCAGCGACAACGGCATTTTCCATCATGATTTAAGCCTGTATTACACACGCTATAAAAACTTTATCAAAACCCAACATGAAGTTGGCTTCAATCGTGCAACGCGTTTGATTCAATATCAATCTATCAATCTGCCCAGTGCGGAAATTTACGGAGCAGAACTCGGTGCCGGATTGGATTTCGGCGCGATGAATCCTCAATTGGAAGGTTTTTCTGCCGATATTGCCCTCGCCTATGCCAAAGGAAACACCAAAGGCAAAGACAGCAGTGGCGCAAGCGCCAAAATTCCTTTAACCCAAATCAATCCCTTATCCGGCTACCTGCGTCTGCAATACGATGCGCCTAGCGATATCTGGGGCGTGGCAGGCAAATGGCATTTTGCCCGAGGCAAATCCGCCAATGATATTGCCACTACCGACCATGAAGGCAAAGCACTTGACTCGCCGCGTGCCAAAGTCGTTCCGCTACCCACAGGCGGCTACGGCGTCTTTGACCTCACAGGCTACTACCGCCCGATTCCGGACCTGACTGTCCGCGCCGGCATCTTCAATGCCTTTGACAAAGCCTACATCCCTTGGAGCGATGCCAAAACCTTGAGCAACAGTCGCGATCAGCAAATCTACTCCGCCCCCGGTCGCTGGTTCGGTGCTTCGATTCGCTATGATTTCTAAGTAAACAACTATTATCTGAACCCAATGGCAAAAAGTTTCGGCTTTTTGCCATGATTTATCATAAACAACTTAGTAATAATCTTTTTCAGGCAGTTATCTATATAGTACCTTAACGTCAAAATGAAATTTAGAAATGCGCATTTCATCAGGAGGAGCGCCTGAAATAATCTCATGTTGACCTTAAGAGACTATACATCTCCAATTAGCAAAGAAACAAGCAAGAACAAATAAACGAAATGATTTCACGAAGCCTCCCACATCCCCTTTGCGGCGCTGAGACAATGCAGAATTTTTCGGGAATCAACGTACTATGTTTGAGCCAGCGAGTCTGGCACGCACCAAAAAATTCAAATTGGCGAAGGCAGTTCGCAAAGCGAACCGTCGCAACGGGGTTGCTTTTTTTGGTTACTTTTTTGGCAAGGCAAAAATTTACAAAGAAAGAAGTTAAACTTATGAAATGATAGGGTTTTTAATTTACTTAATTATATTTTGGAGAATCTCATGAGAAACTTAATACTTCCCTTATTGGCGGCAGCCGTTTTTGCCGCCCAAGCCGAGGTGCCGCAGCGCGTCGTCTCCACCGCCGGCAATGCCTCGGAAGTGGTCGCCTTATTAGGCAAAGCCGATGTATTGGTCGGCGTGGATACTACTTCCATGCGTCCGCTCGATGTCATGGAAGACAAGCCCAAAATCGGCTACCGCCGCCAATTATCCGCCGAGGGCATCTTATCCTTGCAGCCGGATTTAATTCTGATGGCGCCCGATGCCGGCCCGCCGGCGGTAGCCGAGCAAATCAAAGCCAGCGGCGTACGCCTATTAGCCCTGAAAGACGAGCAAAGTCTTGAAGGGATTCGCACCGATATTGCCCTGATTGCCGAAGCCTTAGACGCACAAGCTGCCGGCGAAGAATTGATTGCCGAGATTCTTGCCGATGAAACAGCGCTTGCCGCCATTGCCGCACAATATGCGGGAAATAGCGCATTGGTGCTTATCGACACTGGCACGCAAGGCGTATTCGGGCAAGGTCGCAACAGTGCAGGTGCGCATCTTTTAGAGATTTTGCGGCTAGAAAATCGCTTTGACGCCGAAGGCAACAAACCTTTGGCAAACGAAGCATTAGTCGCCTTAGATGCTGATGTGATTTTCCTTGCCAGCCGCGAAGGGGCGCGCAAATCCATCACGATTGAGCCGCTTGCCGTTGAGCATCCGCAATATGCCCTACTCAGCAACACGGCGGCAGGGCGCAAAGGCTGCGTGTTTGCGATCAATATCTTAGATGCGCTGGGCTTTAGCGCTTATACTGCCCGCTATGCCGCCGCCATGTTGAAAACCGCCGCACCTTGTTTGCGCACCGACATCACACATTAAAGGATAAGCCTATGAACGACCGTTTTTTTACCCATAGCCCGCAGGCGCAAGCCAAAGCCGCACAAGACATCAAACGTGCGCCCGAAGACCGCTACACCACACTCAAAGCCATGCAGGATTTACGCAACATCTGGTTTTCGCAATTTGCCGGCACCCTTTCCACCATTTACCGCGACGAACTGCCGTTGGCGAGCTATCCTGCCGCTTCGGTCGTGCCCTATGTTTTAGACGATGCCTACCGCCCTGTGGTACTCATCGGGCATATCGCCGAGCATACGCAAAACGCCCTGCACAATCCTAAAGCCTGTCTGTTTATGCGCGAACATCGTCCGCATGGCGATGTGCAAAACCAGTGGCGCTTAAGCGCCATCGGCGATTTACTGCCCGTGTCTGAAGCGGAAATCCCCGCCATTAGCGCGCGCTATTTCGCCCACTATCCGCAGGCACAGGATTACGATGCCACGCACCATTTCAGCTTCTTCCGTCTGCACAGCAAAAAATTCCGCATCATCATGGGATTCGGCGATATTCGCTGGGTCAGCGCCGATGCACCTTTTACTCATCAAGCCTTAGCGCCCGATATTTGCGAACGCATCATCACGCATATGAACGAAGACCATCACGATGCCATGCGCGGCTATCTCCGCCATCTGCCTGATGCGCCGCAAAATATTCCCGACGATGCGCAGGTGCTGATGACGGCGGTCAATCCTTACGGCTGCACCCTCAAATACGGCGACGGACTGTATTTCCAGCCCTTTGAGCAGCCTGCCACCGATGCCAATGCCGTGCGCGATGCACTGGTCGCCTTGGCACAAGCGCAACGCGACTAAGCCGAAAAACAAAATCATGCGGTATTTGCCGCGTGATGTTTCGCCATGCCGCCGCTTATCCTCGCCAGCATTTTTGCCCTTGCCGCCCTTTTGCACGGCGCGGCGGGCATCGGATTTCCCCTTGTCTTGACCGCCATACTCAGCCTGTCCCTCAGTATGAAAGAGACGGTGGTACTCAGCGCCCTGCCGATCCTGCTCGTCAATCTCATCAGCATGTTCAGCGGCGGCGCGCTGCTTCCCATACTGCGCCGCTATGCGCCGCTGGCAGCGGCAGCCACGCTGGGCAGTTTCGCCGGCGTCAAATTACTGCTGATTCTGCCTTCCGCATGGCTGCAATGCCTGCTCTCGCTGCTGATTGCGCTCTACATCTTCTGCGCGCGGCGCAACATCGTCTTGGCAATGCCGAATACGCTGTCATTTACCCTTGCCTACGGCTTGTTTGCCGGCATCATCGGCGGCGCGACCAATGCCATGTCCTCGGTATTAATGATGTATCTGCTCGCCCTCAGTCAGGATAAAAACGAAATCGCGCAGGCGGCGAATCTCTGTTTCGGACTGGCGAAAATCGTGCAAATCTCCTTCTTATGGCACGAGATTATCGCGCTACCGCATATCGCCGCGACCCTGCTTCTGCCCACCCTCGCCGCCGTTGCCGCCTTGCTCTGCGGCATTCGCCTGCGCAAACGCATGCCCTTTGCCCTGTTCCGCCGCTTAAGCCTAGGCATACTTGCCCTTCTCGCTCTGATGATGTTCGGCAAAAGCCTAGCGCATTTACTATGAGAAAACACCGTGAAATTCCTCTGTAGCCTGCTTGCTTTATTATTCATCAGCCTTGTGATTTGTGCCCATATCGGCGCCAGCCGACTGCCGCTTGAGGCATGGTGGTGCGGCGAGGCATCCTGCCAAAGCGCCGCCTATATCCTCTGGCAAATCCGCCTGCCGCGACTCTTGGCGGCCGTCTTAATCGGCGCCGCCCTAGCCATTAGTGGCGCGACCATGCAGGGACTGTTCCGCAATCCCTTAGTCGAGCCGGGCATTATCGGCGTATCCTCCGGCGCAGGACTAGCAGCGGCATTATATTTAGTCATCCTTCAACCGCTGATACCCAAATCCCTGATGCTGTACGCCTTACCGATCGCCGCTTTTGTCGGCGGTTGGGCGGTTACCTTTCTGCTCTATCAATTTTCGCGCCGCCAAGGGCAATTACATATCGCCATCATGCTGCTCATCGGCATCGCCATTGCCGCCTTCACGGGCGCCATGACCGGTATTTTGGTCTATATCGCCGACGACAACCAATTGCGCAGCTTCACATTTTGGAGCATGGGCTCACTGGCGGGCATTAACTGGTCGATGGTGGCGCTGCTTGCTGCCGCCCTCACCTTTTCCGCGCCCCTGATTTGGCGCGAACACCGCGCGCTTAATGCTTTCACGCTCGGCGAAGCCGATGCCGAACATATCGGCTTTGCCGTCAAACACATCAAACGCCGCCTCGTCTTCCATGTCGCCCTGCTGACCGCCTGCAGCGTCGCCTGCGTCGGCGCAATCGGCTTTATCGGCTTAGTCGTTCCGCATCTGATGCGCCTTGCCGGCGGCGGCAATCATCGCTACCTGCTGCCGAGCAGCCTGCTCGGCGGTGCTATCTTATTAGTGATTGCCGACACCCTCGCCCGCAGTCTCGCCGCGCCTGCGGAAATACCGGTCGGCATCTTTACCGCCCTATTCGGCGCGCCCTTCCTTGCGCTCATGGTCTGGAAAAGCGGAAAACGCCTATGAACACTATCCTGAAACTTCATCATCTCCGCATCACACAAGGCAAACGCGAAGTGCTCTGCGTACCGCAACTACATATTGCGCAAGGACAATTAACCGCTATCATCGGGCCGAACGGCGCCGGCAAAAGCACTCTGCTCAATGCCCTAAGCGGCAACCACAGCCACAGCGCCACGCAGATTTTTCATCAAGAACATAGCCTTGCTCAATTCGGCGGACTGGCGCTGGCGCAAAAACGCGCCATGCTCAGCCAACACAGCAGCATCGCCTTTCCGCTCTCGGTTGCCGAACTGGTGCGCTTGGGACGCGAACCCTACCGCACACAGGCGGCGCAGCAACAAGACCAAGCCGTCTGCGACTGGGCAATGAACGCCATGTCGCTCAATACATTGCGAAAGCGCAGCAGCGCCGAACTTTCGGGCGGCGAACAGCACCGCGCCCATATTGCGCGCGTCCTCGCACAACTGCTGCCCGTCCTCGATGCCGATTTAAGCGACAAATGGCTGCTTTTGGACGAACCCACCAACCATCTCGATATTCATCATCAATATCAACTCTTTGCCCTCTTACAACAATTGAAAATGCGCGGCTTAAGCATCATCGCCATTCTGCACGACCCTGCTTTGGCGATAAACCAAGCCGACCGCATTGTGATGCTCAAAGAAGGACAAGTCTTCGGCGAATGCCCTGCCGCCGAGCTGGCGCGCAGCCAAGCCTTGGACGCGCTTTACGGCATGCAGATGCGCTGCCGCTACTGCGACAGCACGCAGCAATACTATCTCGCCCCGCAATTATCTGCATAAACAAAAACAAAACAGCGAACTAGAAAAAACATTAAAAAATTATATCCATTTTGTTATAGTTTTCCGCCACCACTTTTCAGGAGGAAAACAAATGGAACAGAAACCTCAGCGCGATTGGCTGCAAAAAATCGAATATATCGGCAACAAACTACCCGACATTACGATACTCTTTGTCTATACCTTCGCCATTTGCTGGCTCTTATCATGGGGCTTGTGGGTTCAAAGGTTTCAGGCTGCCTATTTATGCTGGTCATTTGTGTGAAACAGAATGTTTTTTGCTTGCCTGCTTCACAATCTATGCCGATGACATACCAAATGCCGTTGCGGTTGAGCAATGAATAAGGTTCCAGTGTGTAATATTTACCTTTTTCATGTCCTGCTTTGCGGTAGTGAAATTCAATGGTGTTTCGGTTTTCAATGGATTGGCGAATTAAATCAAATTCAGGCTGCCTGTTTTTAATATCTTCGTATTGGAAACCTTTGATTTGTATGCTTTGTGTTAAGTGTTCTTGGTAAAAGGTGCGGTCTATTTCAGGCAGCAGGTCTTGTATGCTGCAAAAGCGGGCAAAACGTTCAATGTCTTGCGGATAAAGATGCCCGAGTTTGGCTTTGTCCAAGCTGTAATAGCGTCCGCCGTGTTCGTTCCATGCTAAAAAATCCAGCCGTTCATTGAGGTCGCGCTGAATGGTGCGGATGTTGATTTGAAATTCTTCGGCAAGTTGGTGTAGTCTAAACGTTCGCCTGTATTCAGACGGCATAGAATGATGGATAGACGGTAGGCAAGTTTTTCGTGTTTGCTCATGATGTTCCAATTGCTTATTAAGGTAACAACAGTATATTCAGGCAGCTTGCGCGGTTGTGTCGCATTCCAAACTTATTTTGTAAAAAAATGTCATTATGATACACGATTTTTAGGCTTTATGTTCTTTTGATAAAGCTGCTCTTGTGGCGATTTGAATGTTGGATAGTAAGAGATTTAATAGAAGCAGAGGAATGGCTCGTGAAATCCACTATCAAACAAAGCATTGGTCAAGCGGTTGCCAAGCAACGCAAAGCGGTCGGTTTGACGCAAGCGCAGTTGGCAGAACGTTTGAATTTAAGCCTTGATGCCATATCACGTTTGGAGCGTGGCAATATTGGTTTGACGGTGGAACGAATGGTTGATCTAGCGGAAATTTTTGGTTGTGAAACGGTAGATTTATTGCATGAAGGCAGCACTCGGGTGCGCGACCAAGCTAGGGAATTGGAAGATTTGTTGCAGGAATTGGCAGAAGAAGAACGAATTGAGTTGCTAAGCTTGGTAAGACAAATGATTGAATGGAAAAAGCGTTAGCGGTTTTTAGTTGAACTAATTACATATTTTTACTATTGCATTCCACTCATTTACATAAATCATGTTTTGCGAATGTTGTCAAATTTACGTTAAAGAATTAGTATGTTTTAATAAGAGCCATTAAATTTAAGTAATAGACTGTTTATAAAACATGTTTAACAGAAAGTCCAATTGCTTAATTGAATGACAACCGTAATGTTCTAGCCATGTTCTCAATATTGAACTAATTTAAGTTATTTAAGGAGTTTCATCATGAATAAAACCCTTTATCGCGTTATCTTCAACCGCAAACGCGGCTGTATGATGGTTGTTGCCGAAACCGCCAAGCGCAAGGGTAAAAGCTGTGCTGATACCGATTCAGGCGGCGTTCATGTTGAAACCAATCCTATTGGCAGTATTGCCCTTCGTTCTCGCGCATTCTCTATTTCCCTATTGAGCTTTTCCCTATTTTTGGCTTTAGGTACAGCAAGCATCACCCATGCGCAAGGCATTGTTGCCGACAAACATGCCCCTAAAACCCAACAAGCCACGATTTTGCAGACAGGCAACGGCACACCGCAAATCAATATTCAAACCCCTACTTCGGCAGGGGTTTCTGTCAATCAGTACCAGCAGTTTGATGTGAACGGCAAAGGGGCGATTTTAAATAACAGTCGTGGCAATGTACAAACAAAACTGGGCGGTTGGATACAAGGTAATCCTTGGTTGGCAACCGGCGAGGCTCGGGTGATTGTCAATCAAATCAACAGCAGCCATCCTTCGCAATTGAATGGTTATATTGAAGTCGGCGGTAAACGTGCTGAAGTGGTGATGGCCAATCCTGCCGGTATTGCGGTCAATGGCGGCGGTTTTATCAATGCGTCTCGTGCGACTTTGACGACAGGTGTACCGCAATATCAAGCAGGTGCATTAACAGGCTTTCAAGTCCGTTCGGGCGAAGTGGCCGTTCATGGGCAAGGTTTGGATACACGGGATACGGATTACACACGCATACTCAGTGAACATGCCAAAATTGATGCACCCGTATGGGGACAAGATATTCGTGTTATTGCGGGACAAAATGATGTGGCGGCAACGGGTGATACGCATACAGTTGTATCACATGCGCCAACTGGTTCAGCATCTCAAACCTCTCCCGTATTTGCCATTGATACCAGCGCATTGGGCGGGATGTATGCCAACAAAATCACTTTAATCAGTACGGCTGAACAAGCTGGTATTCGCAATCAAGGGCAATTGTTTGCCACAGCAGGCAATGTGGCGATAGATGCCAAAGGGCAGTTGGTTAATAGCGGTACGATTGCCGCCAATAATGCCGATAACCCAAACGGCGAACATCAAATCCATCTCAACAGTCAAACACTGCACAACAGCGGTACGATTGCTTCACAACAACGCACACAAATTCAAAGCCAATCCATTCAAAACACCGGCACAGTATTATCTTCTGGTGAATTAGACATTCACAATGCAGGCAGCCTGAAAAACGAAACATCAGGCCATATTCAGGCAGCGCGTTTGGCTGTTCAAACCGACACACTGGACAATCAAGGGACGATTGCACAAACAGGTTCGCAAAAACTTCATATTCAAGCCAATGGTCAATTAAGCAACAGCGGCAAAATCGGTTTGCCGGATACAACACCGACTGCATCAAATGGCTCAAGCAACCATACAGGCAATCACCACAATACACCTTCTCACTCATCCGCTACCGCACCGACAACGGCAACAGGTACGGGTAGCGCAAGCATTTCTACTTCTTCAACTATAAATACACCTATCTTTGCTGATGGGGCAATCCAAACTCGTGGTGCATTGAATAATTCAGGCAGCATCATTGCCAATGGTCAAACAAATGTTACCGCTCAGCAAGTTTTGCACAATGCAGGGCAAATAGCTATTTATCAGTTAAACGCCAAAGGTTCGGCATTTAACAATCACAATGGAACGATTCTCAGTGATAAAGCCCATATTCAAACCGACAATCTCAATAATCAAAACGGCAACATCACAACACGCCAACAATTAGCTATTGAAACCGCTCAGCTGAATAATGCCAATGGTCAATTGTTGTCGGCAGGAAAAGCAGATTTAGCGGTTTCAGGTAGCCTGAATAATACGCAGAAAGCAGAAATTCAAGCCAAGCATTTAAATCTTGATGTCGGTCATTTAGATAATGCAGGTCATATTCTTAGCGAAAGTGGTCGTATTGCCAGTCAAAACAGCTTACGCAACTCGGGCAATATTGCTGTTGGAGAACTGGCAACAAAAGGGCAGATTTTAGACAATACCCAAGGTCAAATTGCCGTAGATAAAGCCGATATCCAAAGTCAGCAACTGCTCAATCAAAACGGCAATATTACAAGCACAGAACAACTGACTGTCCATAGCCAAAAGGTAGAAAACCAACAAGGCAAACTTTTGTCTGTTGCAAATGTACAATTGACCGTTTCAGGCAGCCTGAATAATCAAAATGGCGAAATCGCGAGCAATCAACAACTGAGCATTAACGATAACCAGCAGCATACCCTTGCCATTGATAATACGAATGGCAAGATTCAATCAGGTCGTGATGTTGCTATTCAGGCAAAATCTTTATCCAATAATGGCACACTTGCAGCGGATAATAAGCTCGATATTGCGCTAAAAGATGATTTCCATGTAGAGCGCAACATCATAGCGGGCAATGAACTTTCATTCAGCACACAAGGCAGCCTGAAAAATTTACACACCTTACAAGCTGGCAAACGCATTCAGATTCAAGCAAATAACCTTGATAATACAGCGCAAAGCAGCATCCAATCAGGCGGTACAACAGACATCGCCGCGCAGCACAATTTAACCAACCGTGGCTTGATTGACGGACAACAAACCCAAATCCAAGCTGGGCAAGTACATAATCTCGGCACAGGTCGGATTTATGGCGACAATATTGCCATTACTGCCACGCGTTTAGACAATCAAGATGAAAACGGCACAGGTGCCACCATTGCTGCACGAGAAAACCTGAATTTAGGCATCCGTCAATTAAATAACCGTGAAAACAGCCTGATTTACAGCGGTAATGACATGGCAATTGGCGGTGCATTGGATGCTCAAGGTCAAGCCACAGGGAAAGCCCAAAGCATACACAATGCCAGCGCAACCATTGAATCAGCAGGCAAAATGCGATTAGGCGTAGCAACACTGCGCAATACCAATGAACACTTGCAAACGCAATTGGTAGAAACAGGGCGTGAGCATATTGTGGATTACGAAGCATTTGGACGACACGAATTATTGCGCGAAGGCACGCAACATGAATTAGGCTGGTTTGTTTATAACGATGAATCAGACCACTTGCGCACCCCCGATGGGGCAACACATGAAAATTGGCACAAATACGATTATGAAAAAGTAACCCAAGAAACCCAAGTTACCCAAACTGCACCTGCCAAAATCATTTCAGGCAGCGACTTAACCATTGACAGTAAAGAAGTCTTCAATACCGACAGCCAAATCATTTCAGGCGGCAATCTGCTGGTACAAACAGATAAAGACGGTTTGCACAATGAGCAAACTTTTGGCGAAAAGAAAGTCTTCAGTGAAAACGGCAAATTGCACAACTACTGGCGTGCGCGTCGTAAAGGACGGGATAGAACAGGCCATAGCGAGCAAAATTACACTTTACCAGAAGAAATCACCCGCAACATTTCACTGGGTTCGTTTGCCTATGAATCGCACAGCAAAGCATTAAGCCATCATGCGCCCAGCCAAGGTACAGCTCTGCCCCAAAGCAACTGGAATAATATCCGTACCGCACAAAACAACGGTATTTCGCTACCTCATTCGCCCAATCCTTTTACCCAATTGCCCAGCAGCAGTCTGTACATCATTAACCCAGCCAATAAAGGTTACCTTGTTGAAACCGACCCACGCTTTGCCAACTACCGTCAATGGTTAGGGAGCGACTACATGTTGGGTAGTCTTAAACTGGACCCCAACAACCTACATAAACGTTTGGGTGATGGTTATTACGAGCAACGCTTAATCAATGAACAAATCACAGAGCTAACAGGATATCGTCGTTTAGATGGTTATCAAAACGACGAAGAACAATTCAAAGCCTTAATGGATAAGGGCTTAAGCGCTGCACGTTCCATGAATCTCACGGTTGGCATTGCACTAAGTGCCGAGCAAGTCGCACAGCTAACCAGCGACATTGTTTGGTTGGTACACAAAGACGTTAAGCTTCCTGATGGCAGTACGCAAACCGTATTGGTGCCACAGGTTTATGTGCGTGTGAAAAATGGCGACATAGACGGTAAAGGTGCATTGCTCTCGGGCAACAATGCACAAATAGACGTTGCAGGCAACCTGAAAAACTCAGGCACGATTGCAGGGCGCAATGCGCTTATCATCAACACCGATACACTGGACAATATCGCTGGGCATGTTCATGCACAAAAAGCAGCCATTTCTGCCACACAAGACATCAACAATATTGGCGGTAACCTTTCTGCTGAACAGGCATTATGGTTAAAAGCAGGCAACAACATCAACAGCCAAAGCACCACCGCCGGCAGTCAAAATACACAAGGCAGCAGCACCCACCTAAACCGAATAGCAGGTATTTACATCACAGGCACAGAAAAAGGTGTTTTAGCAGCACAAGCTGGTAAGGACATCAACATCATTGCCAGTCAAATCAGCAATCAATCAGAGCAAGGACAAACCCAGCTGCAAGCAGGGCGCAACATCAATCTGGATACCGTACAAACCGGCAAACATCAAGCAACCCATTTTGATGCTGATAACCATGTTATTCGCGGTTCAACTAATAAAATCGGCAGCAATATTCAAACGCAAGGTGATGTTACCCTGTTAGCAGGCAATAACCTCAATGCCAAAGCTGCCGAAGTCAGCAGCGCAAACGGTACACTCGCTGTGTCTGCCAAAAATGACATCAACATCAGCGCAGGCATCAATACGACCCATGTTGATGATGCGTCCAAACACAAAGGCAGAAGTGGCGGTGGCAATAAATTGGTTATTACCGACAAAGCCCAGAGCCACAATGAAACCGCTCAAAGCAGCACCTTTGACGGCAAACAAGTTGTATTGCAGGCAGGAAACGACGCCAACATAAAGGGCAGCAATGTCATTTCTGACAGTGGCACCCATATCCAAGCAGGCAATCATGTTCACATTGGCACAACCCTAACCCATAATCAAAGCGAAACCTATCATCAAACCAAAAAATCAGGATTGATGAGCGCAGGTATCGGCTTCACGATTGGCAGCAAGACAAACACACAAGAAAACCAATCCCAAAGCACCGAACATACAGGTAGTACCGTAGGCAGCATCAAAGGCGATACCGCCATTGTTGCAGGCAAACAATTCACCCAAATCGGCAGTACCGTTTCCAGCCCGGAAGGCAACAACACCATCCATGCCCAAAGCATAGACATTCAAGCAGCACACAACCAATTAAACAGCAATACCACCCAAACCTATGAACAAAAAGGCTTAACGGTGGCATTCAGTTCGCCCGTTACCGATTTGGCACAACAAGCTATTGCCGTCGCACAAAGCAGCAAACAAGTCGGACAAAGCAAAAATGGTCGTGTCAATGCCATGGCAGCTGCCAATGCAGGTTGGCAAGCCTATCAAACAGGTAAGAGTGCACAAAACTTAGCCAACGAGACAACCAATGCCAACCAAGTCAGCATCTCCATTACCTATGGCGAGCAAAAAAACCAACAAACCACCCAAATTCAAGCAAGCCAAGCCCAAGCAAGTCAAATTCAAGCAGGCGGTAAAACCACATTAATCGCCACAGGTGCAGCAGAACAATCCAACATCAACATAACAGGTTCAGATGTAGCGGGTAAAGCAGGTACCACCCTGATTGCCGATAACAACATCACACTCCAATCCGCCGAACAAAGCAGCAGAGAACGCAGCAACAACAAAAGCAGCGGCTGGAATGCAGGTGTCGCCGTATCATTCGGACAAGGAGGCTGGTCATTAGGCATTACCGCAGGCGGCAATGTCGGCAAAGGCTACGGCAATGGCGACAGCATCACCCACCGCCACAGCCACATCGGCGACAAGGGCAGCCAAACCATTATCCAAAGCGGTGGCGACACCACACTCAAAGGCGCACAAGTGCACGGCAAAGGCGTACAAGTTCATGCCAAAAACCTAAGTATTCAAAGCGTACAAGATAGCGAAACCTATCAAAGCAAACAACAAAACGCCAGTGCCCAAATCACCGTAGGCTACGGCGCCAGTGCCGGCGGCAATTACAGCCAAAGCAAAATCAACGCCGATTATGCGTCTGTGAATGAACAAAGCGGCATATTTGCGGGTGAAGACGGTTATCAAATCAATGTGCAGAACCACACCGATTTGAAAGGCGGTTTGATTACTTCCACCCAAAAATCGGAAGACGATGGCAAAAATCGCATTACAACAGGCACACTCAGCTTCAGCGACATCCACAACCACAGCCATTACGAAGGCGAAAGCTTTGGGCTGGGCGGCAGCGGCAATGTCAACGGCGGCTGGACGGAACAAATGCAGAACGGCTTCTCCCCCGAAGCAGGCTACGGCAGCGACAACGACAGCCAAAACAGCATCACCCGCAGCGGCATCAACACCCAAAATATCCAAATCAGTGACGAAGCCGCACAAATCCGGCTAACCGGCAAAACGGCGCAACAAACCCAAGCGGAGGTATATGCCGACACCACAACCGAAACCGCCGCACAACGTTCAGGCAGCCTGAACAATGTGTTTGACAAAGAAGCGGTGCAAAGTGAGCTGGATTTGCAAAGAACGGTTAGCCAAGATTTTAGTCAAACCAGCCAACAAGCGGGGACAGAGATTAACCGCAAGGCAAAAGAACACGATGACAACGCTGAACAGTTAGACCAAGCAGCGGCAAAAGCTTATGCAGAAGGCAATAAAGAATTAGCCCAAGCACTTGCAGCGCAAGCAGATGATGAACGCAAAAAAGCAGCAGATTGGCAGCGTGGTGGCGTATTACTCAATATGATAAGCGCAGGCTTAAGTGCGCCAACCCAAAGTACAACAGGCATAGTTGCAGCAACTGCATCACCAGCGTTGTCGTATAAAATTGGGCAAGAATTCAAAAAACACGATGCAGAAGGAACACCTGCTCATATCCTTGCCCATGCGATACTTGGTGCAGCTGTTGCAGCGGCGGGAGACAATAACGCCCTAGCAGGAGCGATTAGCGCAGGTGGGGAGGAGGCTGCTGCGCCTTATATTAGCAAATGGTTATACGACAAAGAAAAAGGCAGCGACTTAACAGCAGAAGAGAAAGAAACTGTTTCAGCAATTACAAACTTATTAGGAACAGCAACAGGGGTAGCTATTGGCGACACAACAGCCAATGCAGTACAAGGCAGCCTGAATGCGCAAAGTGCGGTGGAGAATAATAGCCTTTATGTTGATAAAAACGGGGTAGTTATCCGTAATATTCCTAATGATGACTACAATATCTATCAATATGATTATGTTTGCTCCCCTATTGCTGGAAATAATTGTCCTAATTTGACAGACTTTGATGAATTGTATAATTCACCCAAAAAAATTGTAGGTCAAGTAATGTGGCAGGACTCATTTACTAGTCCAGAATCAGGGAAATCTTTTGGTATCATACATTTTGGGGAAAATATAGAACCATATATCTATCAACTTAATGATAAAGCATGGGGTCAATGGGATACTACTGTTGCTAGAAAAAGTCTTCCAGGAGGAGAATACGATATAAAAAGAAATTATCCTGGTGCTGGTTCATATCATGGATTTTTATTTCAGGGTAAATATATTTCATTGAGAGATGCTGGAAATATCTTAGCAGGTATGAATGCTGCTGTTAATGGAAAAACTTTTGATGAATTTCAACAAGCCAGTGGAGCATTACAACAGGGTGGTAAGACAGGAGTTTTATTAAATGTGTTTACTGGTAAAACTTATGGTTCTGCTCCTATGTATGGTGAATTACCGTATCAATACTATAAAAGTAAATATGGTTACGACTTAGGACGACAAAGAATATGGATAAAAGATAACATAAAATATATAGTTCCTAATAATATACCAAGTATTGGAGAGATATTTAATGGAATTCGTTAATAATTTAGTCATTTTTTCCTCTTTATTACTAATACTTATTCCGATATTTCTTGCAATATACGGTATATACCATACGATATGGTATCGTAAAACATGTATCCTAAAAATGAGTTTTACATTATTGGTGATAATATTTTGCAGTATGTATTATATATATTGCCGTTATCTTGACCAACAAAAACTGGCTCATTATTGCATAGATGGACAATGTATTTCTATTGTTCATCTATGCAAAAATTGTGGTATAAATTCTCCTACATATGCGAGAATTTACACAGGAAAAATATTGTTTAGATTTCAAACAAAAGCGAAAAATTATGCTGAATTACTTATGGAAGATGATATATTAATTAGTAAAAAAACTTTGGGAAATAAATTTATCATTTATGGGTCTTTACCTGTAATGAACGGTAAATTAGATAATATTGAAATAAAAGAAGCTGCTGGTTATATAAATAGAGACGATATTGATTATATTGTCTCAAAAAAATTAAAATTCAGGTATTTATATTAATTGTGATTATCCTGAATCACTAGAAAGCATAGCGTGAACACTCGTTGTCCGTGCAACATAACCACAGCACTCTTAACTAAAACCTCGTGAGTCTACAGGAGTCATAACCATATCAAATCCTGGCATTTTGAATGCCATTAAATGATGCCTTAAAAAATGCCGTTAAACAAAATTCTTGGCAAACCTCGGCAGACGGGATTGTTGTTATTTATAACCCGCCAACAAGCAACTATGTTTCAGAACTCTTATATGCCGCATATGATAAATTCAATGATTTAACAGGTGCTCACCTGCCGTTAACTAATGCGGAAAAAGCCAATGTCGCACTTTATCAATATGCCAAAGACCATAACTATCAAATTGACTTAAGCAACCACAGCCGTGGCGGCCTAACGGCCAGTGTGGCTTTGCAGTATGCCAATAGAGATGGCTTAACGATGATACCGATTAGGGAATCCCGTTTCTACGGCACGGCCACCAATGTTCAAGATTACGCCGACCAATTGGCAAACAAAAACGGATATGGGGACAGTAAAGTTTATTCGGCTGTTCACTATACCGATTTTGTCGGACGCTCGCCTTGGCTTGTAGGGAGAAGCAAATACATTGTGGGCGGCAATAATCCGACCGGCGGGGTAGAAGATAAACCGTTTGCATACTCGCACAGCGCATATTCTTGGGAAATCCCGAAAGAATATCTGCAAGATGAAAGTGGGCATTATATTGATATCAATGGCAATAGGGTAAATACGCCTGTAGAAAATCCATATAGAAATGAATTTGATAAATTATGGATACAGGGTATAAACCATAATCAAAATACAGACAACCCATCCCGACCGGTTTGGGTTCCACCTAGTAATCAATAAGGAGATAAATATGAAAAACATGATTCGGTTTTTGATTGTCAGCCTATTTTTAACGGGTTGTATGGATACTGCAATAAGATTGTGGAATGGTGGGCCATATATTTCGCCGCAAGAGCGTATGTTGTATCACCAATGCAGTGATGTAGCTGCTAGTACAATGATACCGCAATCAAGTAAGGGGTTAGGCTACGAAAAAGAACAGGCATGGTTGCTAGAACATAGCAAACGTACTGTTGAATGTGTGCAAAATAGCTCACGTAAGTACGATTAAGCAGAAGAAACAAATACATTGTTGGTGGCAATAACCCGACCGGTTGGGTAGAAGATAAGCCGTTTGCGTACTCACACAGTTCATATTCTTGGAAAATCCCGAAAAAATATCTGCAAGATGAGAGCGGGCATTATATTGATGTCAATGGCAACAGGGTAGATACGCCTGTAGAAAAATCCATACTTAAAAGATTTTGAAGAAAAATGGATACAGGGTACAAACCATAATCAAAATACAGACAACCCATCCCGACCGGTTTGGGTTCCACCTAGTAATCAATAAGGAGATAAACATGAAAAATATGATTCGGTTTTTGATTGTCAGCCTATTTTTAACAGGTTGTATGGATACTGCAATAAGGTTGTGGAATGGAGGACCATATATTTCACCACAAGATCGTAAATTATTTGATGAATGTTCCGATGAGGTAGATAAGATAATGGGGGAGGAACCTTCTGGCAATCCAGACTCACCTGAAGTGCAAAAATGGTTACTTGAAAATCTTAAACGTATAGCTGAATGTGAAAAGCGCCGTAAAGCTAAGTAGGCGTAGCCTGTGCAATTAACACAAAATGGTAAATGGTAAATGGTAAATGGTAGATACTATCTTCCCAGTCAAGCCTAAATTGTAAAAAAATTCACACAGTTTGGGCTTGATAAACGGTTTGATGTTTAAGTACACCAAAACAAATGTGTACCAATCGGCGCATACTCGCCCCAATCGCTTGCATTTTTGTTTTACCACGCGCCAACAAGCGCTCATAATGGGCTTGAATATCAGGATTGTAACGCTTGGCAACAATGGCTGGCATATACAGTAAAGCCCGCATTCTGCTGTTGCCACGTTTGCTCAACATGACTTTACCTTTGAATTGACCCGATTGTTTTTCTTTGGGAATTAAGCCCCAAAAGACTGCCATTTGTGCTGCGCCGGTAAATTGTCGGCTGCGGTACAATACCGCCATATGTAAGGCAGTTGCTTTACCCACAGCAGGAATACTTTGCAATAGCTTAATATCGTTTTTTAAATCAGTGTGTTGGTCAATGTGATTGTCCACATCGTTTTGCAAGTCGGCAATATTTTGTTCCAAAGCCGCAATCATTTGGTTCAATGACAACAACACTTTCTCGGGTGTATTGGCGATTTGGGCTGAATGTAAGCGATTATTTTCACGTTGTAAATCGGCTTTCAAAGCGTCCAAACGAGCCAATTTGGCTTTAAGCTGGCGAATGTGGGTCGCTTCAAGCTGTCACAGTTCAATATCTATGGTGGGCGTTGCACCGTATAAGGCAATCACTTTGCTGTCGCTTTTGTCAGTTTTGTGCACCGTACCCAGAGATTTGGCAAAATCAAGGATGTACTTGGGATTAACGATGCTGACTTTGATGCCTTTATCGTGTAAAAAATATGCCAACAACTCGTGATAAACGCCTGTTGCTTCCATAATCACATGAACGGTAGATAAATCAGTGGTGATGTTTTTCTCAATCCATTCAATGAATTTCAGACAGCCATCGGGATTGTTGTCCAAAATTTTGCTGCGGATGCTGCGTTTGCGGATGTCTTTAAGGTAGGCAATGTCCCATTTTTGTTGAGAAACATCAACGCCTATGATATGTTGAATGGTGTCTTTCCTTGTTCATGCAGTGTCTGCGAGCCAAATCGCGCACTTGGATACTATTCAGATTAAACTGATGGGAAACAGAGCAGGTTCATCTATGTTACAGCGTCATTGCGCTTAGGTTGGACTCAATTTCCTGCTCTGTTTGGTTTTTGTGTGCATAATACGTTTTTATCCACACATTTGGAAAGATACAAGGATGGGCAACTCGTTGCTCATGCAGTTCAGTCTCATATGCTAAGGCTATGTTTTAACGTGAAATATTTCATCTCAGACTGCCTGAAACCATTTTTTGTTTTAACCAACACCAACCCTAACTTAAAATATGCCCATCACTCCACCCTTAAACATCATCTCCCCTAAACTCTACCCCAATGAACAATGGAACGAAAGCGAAGCACTTGGTGCCATCACTTGGTTATGGTATCAGTCGCCTACGCATCGCCAAGTGCCTATTGTGGAGATGATGACGTATGTGTTGCCTGTGTTAAAAAACGGGCAATTCGCTTTGTTTTGCAAGGGTTCTCAACCAATCGGTTATATTTCGTGGGCCTATTTTGATGAAGTGGCACAGGCGCATTATTTGCAATCCGACCGCCATTTGCGAGACAACAGTGATTGGAACTGTGGCGACAATATTTGGCTGATTCAATGGTTTGCGCCATTGGGACACAGCCATCAAATGCGCTTAGCGGTACGCCGGTTATTTCCCAATACGACTGTACGCGCCTTGTATCATAAAGGGAGCGATAAGGGTTTGAGAATTTTAACTTTTAAAACTTGATGCAATCGTGTATTGAATGCCCATTGATGATTTTATTGATTTTGCGACCATGCCATGAAACTTCCTTTATCCTATTTGCCTAATATTCGCTTTTTGTCTTGGTGCTGCTTATCGGCAGGCATGATGGCTCCTGCGGCTTTGTTGGCCGCCCCCAACCCCGCCGAAATCCGTATGCAGCAAGATATTCAGCAACGCCAACGCGAAGAGCAGTTGCGCCAAACCATGCAGCCTGAAACGGATGTGCGTTTGAATGGCGGACGCTTTAATGAATCAGTGAGTCAATCTATCGGCGATGCAGACGACCAACCATGTTTTGCCATTAATGAAGTGATTTTGGAAGGCGAACACCATGCTCGGTTTCAGTTTGCCCTAAAACGTGCCTTGCGCGAAACAGGTTTTCAGGCTGGCAAGTGTTTGAATGCGGGCGACATCAATCACATTATGACGGTTGCGCAAAATATTTTGATTGGACGGGGTTACACCACCACGCGCATTTTGGCTGCGCCACAGGATTTAAATAGCGGTAAGCTGGTTTTAACGGTGTTGGCAGGTTATCTTAAAAATATTGAAGTGGATATGTCGCAAGCGAATCAAACTCATGCTGGACGCATTGCAGCGTTTCAAAATGAATTTCCCACGCGTTCAGACGGCATCTTGAATTTGCGTGATTTGGAACAGGGTTTGGAGAATTTAAAACGCATTCCGACAGCAGAAGCGGATATTCAAATTGTGCCGGTGGACGGGGTACCCAATCAAAGTACGGTACTGGTGAAATGGCAGCAAAGATTGATGCCTTATCGTTTGAGTGTGGGAATAGATGATTCGGGTACAAAGGCAACAGGTAAATATCAAGGTAATGTTACTTTCTCGGCGGATAATCCGTTGGGATTGAGCGATTTGTTTTATGTGAACTATGGACGTTCCATTGGTAATGTGCCCGATGCAGCAGACAGTTCAGGCAGCCTGAAAAAAGGTGGTACACATAATTATGCGCTGCATTACTCTGTTCCGTTTGGCAAATGGACATGGGCATTCAATCACAGCGGCTACCGTTATCATCAAGCCGTAGCAGGATTAAGCGCAGCGTATGATTACAACGGCAAAAGTTACAACACCGATTTGGGCTTCAACCGCCTAATCTACCGCGATGCCAAACGCAAAACACATGTTGGTGCGAAATTATGGACACGCGAAACACAAAGCTATATTGACGATGCGGAGATTACGGTGCAACGCCGTAGAACAGCAGGTTGGTTGGCCGAGTTAAGCCATAAAGAATACATCGGCAACAGCACGGCTCAATTTAAGATTGCTTACAAACGCGGGACAGGTATGAGTGATGCTCTGCGTGCGCCTGAGGAATTATTTGGCGAAGGCACTTCGCGTATGAAGATTTGGACAGCCAACGCGGATGTGAATATCCCCTTTCAAATCGGCAAACAATCTTTTGCTTACGACACAACCATTCAAGCACAATGGAATAAAACGCCGTTAACACCACAAGATAAAATCGCCATTGGTGGGCGTTACACCGTGCGTGGTTTTGATGGTGAAATGAGTTTGGCTGCGGAACGTGGTTGGTATTGGCGCAATGATTTGAGTTGGCGGTTTAAACAAGTGCATCAACTGTATGTAGGCGCAGATGTGGGACATGTTTCGGGACAATCGGCAAAATGGTTGTTGGGACAAACTTTGGCCGGTGCAACGATTGGTGTGCGTGGGCAAATGAAAGTGGGTGGGAATTTACACTATGATTTGTTTGCCAGTCGTGCAGTGAAGAAACCTGAATATTTTCAGACGAAGAAATGGGTAACAGGGTTTCAGGTGGGGTATTCGTTTTGATGAGTGTGCATTAAAGATAAACCAAAGCTACTGGTTTTGTGCCAGTAGCTTTGGTTTTGATGTTTTATGTTTTTTCAGGTAGTGTTCAAAAAACTGTGTCACTCCCATAAACTATCCAGAAAACAAGGAATGACATTATGCAACACTTTGACTTTAACGAAGCTTTAACAGCCATTCAATCAGGTAAGCCCATCACAGGCAGTGATGGGGTCCTAGCCCCGCTTATTAAACAACTTACTGAAGCAGCTTTATCAGCTGAAATAGAAAGTTATCTTGGGCAGAATCTCAATAGTAATAACCGCCGTAACGGTTACAGTAAAAAGACGGTCAAATCGGCACTTGGCAGCTTCGAACTTGAAACTCCTCGT
>ERZ1023440.83-NODE-83-length-32811-cov-396.161009_pt1 | contig 32811 bp, 29 predicted proteins | sample MGYA00380520_ERZ1023440 | MGnify/ENA primary metagenome ERZ1023440 (study PRJEB33173, sample SAMEA4830335) | metagenome | study: EMG produced TPA metagenomics assembly of the PRJEB25223 data set...
CATAAAAAGCACCCCAAAGGTTAGTGTGTCTAACTTTTGGGGTGCGGTTCATTATATTGGGGTTGAAGTTTTTAAAAATCCACAAAAATCGGGGTTTGGAAAGAAGTCTATTTTTTCATTGATTTTTACAAATTTTACGTTAAAATTTGCCTTTTAGACATTTGATATACTCATGACACGACACATCACTCGCCGTGATTTTTTAAACGGCTCAGCCCTACTCATCACTTCCCTTGCCACAGGCACACTAACCGCTTGCAGTGATGATACTCCCACGCCACAGACAGATACACCCAAAGCCAGTGGCAACACCCCACCACCCACCGCCAAGACCAGCTCCAACTATCCGCCCGAACTGACAGGCTTGCGTGGCGACCATGCAGGCAGTTATGATGTCGCTCATGAGATGGCATGGAAAAAAGTACAGTTTGATGTCTCAGGCGAGAGTGTATCAGAGACGGTGGATTTGGTCGTGGTCGGGGCAGGCATTAGCGGGCTTGCCAGTGCCTATTTTTACCAAAAAAAGTTCCCTAGTGCCAAAATTTTGGTGCTAGACAACCACGATGACTTTGGCGGTCATGCCAAACGCAATGAGTTTAGTGAGAGTGTTGACGGCAAAGACATTTTTCGCATCAGCTATGGCGGTAGTGAATCCATCGATACCCCAAGCGATTATAGCGATGAAGCCATGGGACTGCTTAATGAGCTTGGCATTGATGTTCAAAAATTCTACACCTATTATGACCAAGATTATTTTAAAAATCTAGGCATGAACAAGCAGGGCGTGTTTTTTAACAAAGCCACCTTTGGACAAAGCGTGGTACTGCCCGATGAGCCGAATGCTGACAACGCTGCAGAGTTGTTTGCCAAAGCCCCCTTAGCGGATACAGACAAAAACGCCCTGATAGAGCTATACACCACCCCCAAAGACTATTTGGGCGACATGGCACCGAGCGAGCGAGAAGACTACCTGCAATCCATCAGTTATGACAAATTTTTAAAAGACCACGTCAAACTCCCCCAAGGAGCGATGGCGTACATGGAAGAGATTTGTTTGGAATACTGGGGATTTAACATTGATGGTTTGTCAGCTTATGACGCCTTTTATGAAGGCCATGCAGGACTTGAATTATCGGGGCTAGAAGCTGATGACGATGGCGAGAGCGAGCCTTATATTTTTCACTTTCCTGACGGCAACGCCTCCATCGCTCGCCTACTGGTCAAAAAGATGATACCCGCAGTTGTCGCCAACCCCGACCACGCCAACGGCAAAAGCGAGATGGAAGCCATCGTACTAGATAAATTTGACTACACCAAACTTGACATGCCCGAGCAGTCTGTCAATATCCGCCTAAATACCACCGCCGTCCAAGTCAAAAACATCGAAATCGACGGCAAAAAGGGCGTGATGATAGGCTACAAAAAGGACGGTAAGCTCTACCGTGTGAACGCTCATCACTGTATTCTAGCATGTCAGCATGGCATGATACCACTCATCGATAGCGACCTGCCCCAAACCCAAAAGGATGACCATCTACAAAACATCCGTGTACCCATGATTTATACCAAAATCTTGGTCAAAGACTGGCAAGCCTTTAAAAAGCTCGGTGCATGGCAGTTTTACGCCCCCAAAGCCCCTTACTGCTTTATCATGACCGACTATCCTGTAAGCATGGGCGGTTATCACTGCCCCAAAGACCCGAGCGAGCCTATGGTCATTCACATGGTGCGTATCGCTGTGCCTTATGGCACAGGTAAAGATGTGCGTGAAGCCTGTAAAATCGGACGCTCCGAGCTGTACCGAGCCAGTTATCATGACTTAGAAAAACAAGCCCTTGACCAACTGCGTGAGATGTACGACGTGGCAGGGGAGTCTCTTGATGATAAAATTCTTGCCATCACCATCAACCGTTGGGGTCACGGGTATAGTTATGAACAGAATACACTGTTTGATGACGATGATGTTGCTGGCAAAACACTGGACAGTGTCAAACAAGCTCATGACAATATCCACATGGCAAACTCTGACGCCGACTGGATGCCTTATGCCGATGGGGCAATAGACCAAGCATGGCGAGCCGTCCAAGAGATTAAGGCGTAATAAACAGGAAAGCCCAAATAAAACAAAAGAGCTTGAATATCAAGCTCTTTTTATCGCTTATGTTATCACACCCTTTTGTTTCACGTGAAACACTCATCTGGTGTGATACCACCCTGTTTCACGTGAAACTTTTTAAAATTCTTTGGCTCATGCAGGGCTGATATTTTTTGGGCGACTATCCTTGCCGTCTCGTCTTGCAAACTGGTTATCATAAGCTGACAAGGCAGTGACAGTAGTGTATCAAGTAGCATATCCATCGCTCCCACATCAAGCTCCGCATCAATGTCATCAACAAGCACCACAGGCTGTATCTGCTGATACGCACACATCACTTGTAGTTGCGAGAGTCTTAGGGCGATGATGAGCAGTTTTTTCTCGCCCCGAGAGAGCACATCCACCGCCTGACTTTTGACTTGTCCGCCATCGCCAGACTGCTTTAACATCACCATCACATCGGCACGGTGAGCCCCCACACGAGTATAGCCCAGCTCCATGTCAGAGTCCAAGCGAGACGCCAGTACACAGAGCAGTCCTGCCTTATCATCAAAACCTGCCTGATAGGACAGATAAATATCGCCCTGATAATGTGGTAGCAGTCGCCCCATCATCTCATCAAAGCACACCTGCCACCGCTCAAAGACCGCCTGCCGACATTGGTGTAGCTTGTCTGCATGATACGCCAGCTGACTGTCCCATGCCCGCACTTCACCGCCTCGCTCACGCACACGGGGCGATTTTAGTAATAGATTTCGCTGTTTGAGCAGTCGCTGATAGGCAAGCCATTCTCCATAAAACTCCTGTTTCACGTGAAACGTCAGCCAATCCAACATCTGCCGTCTGGCATGACTGCCCTCTTCTAGCACCGCCATGCCGCTAGGGTCAATGGGTAACACTGGTAAGGCATAAGTCAGTGGACTTTGAGTGGCTACGGTTTGCCCATTGAGTTTTAACACCGTCGTTGCCAGCTGTCGCTCATCCAGATTTTTTTGCACTGCTAGCATGTCAGACTCTGTCATCGCCCACACCGTGCAGGATTTTTGATGATGACTGATGTAGCGTTTGGGCTCGTGATGACGAAAAGTTTTACCCCGAGACAACAAAAACACCGCCTCTAAAAGCGATGTTTTGCCACTGCCATTACGCCCCACGAACACATTACAGTCAGCGAGTGTCAGACTTATCTGAGCTAGGTTGCGTACATGGGTGATTTGAAGCTGTGTGATCATGCCCTGCCCATCACACACGCATGGGCATGACGACATATTGATAATTGTGGTCATCACCCACTTGATAAATGCGTGTCGGACTGGTCGGGTGTACCATTTCTAGGCGGATGTCGCCCTCTAACACATTTAGCACAGCACGCAAATAGGACTCATTAAATGAAATCTCAATCGGCTCACCTGTGTAATTGACCGCCACCTCTTCTCTGGCTTCGTCTTGCTCACGGTTGGTGGAGATGACATCCACCGTCTCGCTTTTGGCAAAGTGCAGTAGCACGCCAGGGGAGTCTTTGGTGTTCACCACCGCCACCCGACGCAAGACCTCAACCATGCTGTCTTTATTAAAAATGGCGATTTTATCGTTATTGGTTGGCATGACACGGCGGTAGTCGGGGAATTTACCCTCAATTAAACGGGCGGTCAAAGATATCATCATCTGCCCACCAAAGTTTAAACTGACGGTCAAAAAGTCGCTATCTAATCCCAAAGTTACCATGTCGCCATTTTCTTCGGCGGTTTTTAGTAGGTCGGTCAAGAGCTTTTCTAGACCACTGACCGCCTTACCGGGGATAATAACTTTGGTTTCATCATGACTGTCCGCCAAGGTTTGATACGCCACTGCCAAACGATGTCCATCGGTTGCCACCGCGGTCAGTTTGTCGCCCTCAATCTCAAAGAGCAGTCCCGTCAAGTAGTGGCGTACGTCTTGGGTCGCCATGGCAAAGCGGGTGTGCTTGATGAGATTAAATAGGGTATCACGCCCGATTTTGACCAGCTTTTCTGAACGTGGCTCGCCAATGCTTGGATAATCCTGAGCAGGTAGCGTGCTAAGCATGTATTTACCCTTGCCACTGGTGATGTGACAGCGACTGCCTGCCACTTCAATGCTGACCATATTATCAGGCAGAGCCTTGCAAATGCCAAAAAACTTATCCGCAGGAATGGTTACCGCCCCTGCTGTCACGCACGCCCCCTCGGGCAGACTGATGACATTGGTTAGTTCCACCTCCAAATCGGACGCGGTCATCGTCAGGCTTTGTGGTTCTAGCACCAGTTTTAGGTTGCCCAAAATCGCCATTTGGTGATGATTATCCACCGCCTCAATGATGAGCGTCATGGCTTTGATGAGTAGGGCTTTATCAATGACTAACTTCATAAAAATCCTTAATGTTTACAAAAATTTAACATGGCCTATTATAACAAACTTCACACCGCATTTCATGATGGCTGTTACCATCAAGCAAATTCAAGCGTGGCAAGCAAAGCCTGATAGTCTTTTTCTACCGATGAATCTTCGGCTCGCAGTTCACTAATTTTCTCACAAGCATGCATGACCGTGGTATGGTCTCGTCCGCCAAACACTTGTCCTATCTCAGGAAAGCTATCTTGGGTCAGCTCACGCACCAATGCCATCGCCATCTGACGGGGACGAGCGATGTTGCGAGCCCGCTTTTTACCAATCAAATCTTTGACCGACACACCATAATACTCCGCCACTAGGTCACGGATATTCTCTGCATTGACCGCCCTTGCTCGTGCCTCAATACGGTCTTTGATGGCATGACGCACCAGCGAGAGTGTTACCTCACCGCCCACCAACAGGGCATTGGCACGCACTTGGTTTAACGCCCCTTCTAATCGGCGAACATCTGGGGGCATGTTTTGTGCCATAAAAATCGCACAGTCTTTGGGTAGTTCCATGCCAAGCAACGTCGCCTTTTTTTGCAAAATTTGCATACGCATTTCAATGTCAGGCGGTTCGATGGCAAGCGACAACCCACCCTCAAAGCGAGACAAAAAGCGTGTGTCAAAATCCTGCATTTGTGACGGTGGTCTGTCAGATGCCAAAATCAGGCGTTTGTCGCCTTTGGTAAATTCGCCAAATAGCGTCATCAAAAACTGCGAGACTTTCGGGCCGTTTTTGTTGTTAATCATGTGCACGTCATCAACAATGAGCAAATCCGCCTGACAAATCCGCCGAAGCAAAGAATCCGCCCCACCCTCGCCCCCACGCAGGGCATTAATGGTCACCTTAAAAAACTGGTCTTTGCTAAAATAACACACCAAAAGCCCAGCACGTTCATAGCGGTGAGCCACCGCATGCATGAGATGGGTCTTGCCCAGCCCTGATGAGCCGTAGATAAAATACAAATGCGTGTCATGCTTGGCGGTTTTATCGGTCAGGTTTTTGGTCAGCTCTTGGCAGGCGTTATATGCCAGTGCATTGGATTTGCCCTTGACAAAATTTTCAAAGGTAAACCGCTCTTCTAGGGGCTGACTCTCTTCAATGCTCGTCGGTTTTTTGGGTGATTTGGGCTTTTGTTTTTTTGGGGCTTTGTCTGTCTTGTCGCTTTTTGGTACAAGGGGCATGACCCGCAGGGCAACACTTGATACATCCCAACCACCACCATCTGCCAGACGTGTCACCACCGCACAGATTTTGTCATAATAATGCGTCTCAATGCGGCGGATAAACACATCATTAATGGCGAACAATACCAGCGTCTCATCCGCAAATACAGGCTTCAAAGAGCGTAGCCATTGGTTCAGCTCGCTCTCTTTTAACTCATGTTTTAGTTCAGACAGGCACGACTGCCAAAACAGCTCAGCATCGGCATCATGTTTTTGAACATCGCCAATCACACCATCATCGCCCACTCCAACACCTGCCGAGTCTTTATCGCCGACGACAGGGGCATCACCCTTATAATTAGCATCATAACTGACATTTGTATCCATGCCCACATCCGTCTTATCAGACGGTAGGTGTTCCGGCATAGTTTCATCAAACAGCGATATGTTTTGCATGATAAATTAACTCAAATAACAAACTTGGATAAATAATAAATTTAACTTAAAACAAACTTAGGCGACCAACCAACATCGAACCTGCCCACCTTTTCATGTTTGCATGTTGTGCTTGCACCCACTTAAAACATCATTAAAAACCAAAAGTTATAATTAAAAATAATCATAACCATAAGTTTTTAATAAAAAATAAAAATAACTAAAACACAAATCGGGCAAAAATCCTGCAATTCTTGGTATTTGACTAATTTTTAATCAAATACCAACTTGCCCACCCTTAAATTTTTGCCTATAATACCACAAATTTGACATTTTTCAACGATAATTTTTCTGTGGATAAGTTTGTGGATAAGTTTGTGGATAACTAAAACAAAGAACTTATTCACATTTTACCCACAGGTTATATACAGGTTTATCAACAATATAAATACATGATTTTAATAAATTTTTATTACTTATCCACAGAAATACCAATCCTTTATTATTATTATTTTTATATTTAAATAAAAAATAAGTCAGCGGTAAATCTGTGGATAACTTTTTAAAAATATATTAAAAACCAACTCATTTTCAATGATAACACTTAATCCATGCGACATAACAACGACAAACACAAACACCATAGAAAAAACAATATTGTAAAAAACCTTGACTTGGGAATGTTTTTTTAGTAAAATCCGTAGGTTTTTCGCCAAACATCCATCATGACCACATTGGCTGATAGCTAAATATAAGTCTGATGGCTTAACTGTTTGGTTAAACATAATCCATCACAAGAAATGGCTTCTGCAGAGCCTGTGATACAACCTTAAGGTAATTATCATGAAACGTACATTCCAACCATCTAACCTAAAACGCAAACGCACCCACGGTTTCCGTGCTCGTATGGCAACCAAAAACGGTCGTCAAGTCCTAGCTCGCCGTCGTGCCAAAGGTCGTCATCGTTTGACCGTATAATCTGATAGATTATAAAACTAAGCACTCTTTTGGGGTGCTTTTTATTTGCTCAAATTTTGGCTTATGTTTTGGCTTATGATTGTAAGTCGGATAAGCCATTGACGAAACACGCCAAGCCTTGTATGATAGCCTGATTTAATATAGCTTTATCATGACAAATCCACAATCTGCTACTCCTGCCCCGCCATTTTGTTTTACCAAAGCCCAGCGTCTGCTTAGCCCCAATGACTTTAAACGGGTGTTTGATAATCCTATCAAAAAAATTCACTCAGAGCATCTGCTCCTATTTGTCCAAACAGGCATGCCAGAGCAAACGCACGCCCGCTTAGGGCTTGCCATTACCAAAAAAAAGGTCAAACTGGCGGTCATGCGTAACCGCCTAAAACGACTTACCCGTGAATACTTTCGCCATACTGCCCCCACGCTTGGGGCGGTGGACGTGGTGCTGATTGTTAAGAAAAACTACACAAAAGAGACTGACCTGCATGATGAGCTGATTCATATTTTTGAAAAATTAGCCATGCTGTTTCCTAGCGATTTATCTAAAATTAATCAGTCATGCTAACCAAACTTTTACTACGGCTTGTCAGATTTTATCAAAAAGCAATCAGCCCGCTTGTCCCTGCTCGCTGTCGCTATTACCCCACTTGCTCGGCGTATGCCCATACCGCCTTAACAACCCACACCACGCCAAAGGCTCTGATACTTGTTATTAAAAGAGTGTTGTCTTGTCAGCCTTTTGGTGGTTCGGGCATTGATTTTGTGCCGGTGCCGTTATACCGCTACGCCTTTGTGCCAGCGATGATTCTGCACCGCTACCCCTTAAAAGACCGCCATTCTTATCAAGCTCGTCAAAACCATTTGGTAAAATAATTGTTTACCAATGATTTTACAGTGTTTTAAGTAAATTGATATTCCAAAATTGGTGATAATCCTTGGGTTTATTTACAAAAAAATGGGGTAATTTTTGTTATTTTATTGTAAAATAGCCTATTTTGTTTTCTATTTTAAACATTGCAAAGGCCAAAACTTATGCAAAAGATTTTACGGACCCTAATTATTATTGCCATGCTCATCACGTCTTATCTGCTTGTGTTGGCGTGGCGAGATGATTATGCCAATAAGCCTGTAACAGCGACACAGCCTGTGGCAGTGCAAGGGGCAAGTGATGTGCCAAGTGCCGGCGGTGGCGATGTGCCAGTGGTGGGCGGAGCCACGCCTGTGATGACACCAAATGTCAGCAGTGGCTTGATTAGCGTCTCAACCGACCGCTATGACATCAAGATTAACCCTGTGGGTGGGGACATCGTTTATGCAGGGTTGAAGCAATATGATGCCACGCTTGGCAGTAGCGAGCGTTTTGTGCTGTTAGAGAGTGAGCAGGGTCGCACCTATGTCGCTCAGTCGGGACTGGCAGGGCAAGACGGCATTGACACCAATGCAGGGCGTGCCATTTATCAAAGCCCCAGAACCAGCTATGACATGGCAGGCACGGCGGTGCTAACCGTGCCACTCATTCATGAAAAAGACGGCGTAACCATTACCAAAACCTACACCTTTAACGCCGGCGAGTACCCCATTAACGTGGCGTATAACATCAATAACGCGTCCGACAAGGTGTGGCAGGGCAATATGTACGCCCAGCTAAAACGTGATGGCTCTGCCGACCCTGGTCTTGATGATAAGGGCATGATGGGCATGGCAACCTATCTGGGCGGTGCGTGGGGCGTGCCAAGTGAGCCTTATAATAAGTTAAAATTCAAAGACTTCAACAGTGGCGAGCTTAACGCCGTCAGCAGTGATGGCTGGGTGGGCGTGGTTCAGCACTACTTTGTCTCGGCATGGACACCAGGTAATTTTGATGGGCAATTTTATGCCCGTGAAAGCGGTGGCGAGCATTTTATCGGCTTTAATAGCCCTGCCGTTGTTGTCCCTGCCGGCAAACAAATGACCATAGATGCCACACTCTATGCTGGCCCTAAGGTGCAAGATGAGATGGCAGGGGTGGCAACAGGGCTTGAAAAAGCGGTAGATTATGGCATATTTTGGCCAATCTCAAAGCCAATGTTCCTAATCCTTGAAGCCTTGCACAAAATCTTGGGCAACTGGGGCTGGGCGATTGTCGGCTTGACTTTGATTGTCAAAATTGCTCTGTTTTGGCTATCCAACAAAAGCTATGTGTCGATGGCAAAAATGCGTGCCATTGCCCCCAAATTAGAAGCCCTAAAAGAAAAACACGGTGATGACCGCATGGCGATGAGTCAGGCGATGATGCAGTTGTATCGTGATGAAAAAGTCAATCCGATGGCGGGCTGTTTGCCGATTTTGCTACAAATGCCGATTTTCTTGGGATTATACTGGTGTTTGGTGGAGAGTGTGGAGCTACGCCACGCCCCTTGGATTTTGTGGATTAAAGACTTGTCCGCCATGGATCCGTGGTTTATTTTGCCGATTATCATGATGGCGACCATGTATTTTCAACAACTTCTAAACCCACAGCCCACCGACCCCATGCAGGCTAAGATGATGAAAATCATGCCACTCATTTTCGGGGTGTTTATGCTGTTTTTCCCCGCAGGTTTGGTGCTATACTGGACGGTAAACAACCTATTTAGCATGGCTCATCAGCAGTTTGTCAATAAACGAGTTGAAAAAGCCTACAACAAACCTGTCAAAGTGTTGTCCGACTGATGATGATTAGTCCCAAGCCAATCCGCCTATCTGGGCGGATTTTTTGTGGGCAAAGTTGGCTAAATAATGGTAAAATGACAAAAATTTTATCAACTACCACTATGCCAACTCTATCTCAACAACCCACCATTGTCGCCATAGCAAGCCCTATCGGTCAAGGCGGTGTGGGCGTGATTCGCTTATCAGGTCGCACCGCCCACGCTATTGGCTGTGCCATATCGGGCAAATCGACTCTCACCCCACGCCACGCCCATTTTGCCAAATTTAAGGACAATACGGGGGCGGTTATCGATGAAGGGGTCATCATCTACTTTAACGCCCCACATTCGTTCACAGGCGAAGACGTGGTGGAACTCCAAGGGCATGGCGGTATGGTCTTGCAAAACTTGCTCCTTGCTCGCTGTTTTGAGCTTGGGGCAAAGCAGGCAACCGCAGGGGAATTTTCAATGCGTGCCTTTGAAAATGACAAAATTGACCTTGTGCAAGCCGAAGCGATAGCGGATGCAATTTCTGCTACGAGTGTCGCTCAGGCAAGCAGTGCCATGCGTTCGCTGTCAGGGGAATTTTCCAAAAAAATCAATGAGTTATCTGAGAAAATCGCCAATATCCGCCTGTATGTGGAAGCGAGCATTGATTTTCCTGATGAAGATGACGTGGAATTTTTGTCGGACGGGGTGATTGAGTCAAAAATTGATGAGATTTTGCGTGCCATTGATGACATTTTGGTAACCGCCAAACAAGGTCAGCTCTTGCGAGACGGGGTGCAGGTGGTGCTGGCAGGTAAGCCTAACGCTGGCAAATCAAGTCTGCTAAACCGCCTAGCAGGGGTGGAGCGTGCCATTGTTACCGACATTGCAGGGACGACACGAGATACGCTGTCCGAGACGCTCGTGCTGGACGGCTTGACCGTGCATTTGACCGACACCGCAGGGCTTCGAGATACGTCCGATAAGGTGGAGAAAATCGGCATTGACCGTGCCAAATCTGCCGTCAAACAAGCCGATATTTTGCTGTTTGTCTATGATGTGAGTAGTGAGAGCGAGCCATTTATCCTTGCCAAAGAGCTGTTTGCCGATATCATTGATGAGATTGGCATGGAGAATTTTGAGCGTAAGCTCGTCATGATTGCCAATAAAGCCGATTTATTGGGCGATGTTTCACGTGAAACAATGGCTGATTTTAACCCTAATAATAACCACAATGATAACCAAAATGGCGAAAATGTTCCACGTGAAACCATACAAAATAGTTTAAACAACTTAAACAACCAAGATGATTCTAATGTTCCACGTGAAACAATCAGCCAAATCCGAGTTTCTTGCACCACAGGGCAAGGGCTTGATGACTTGGTGGGTTTATTAAAAGACAAAGTGGGCTTTCATCCGCCAGAGAACAGTCTCATCGCTCGTACTCGCCACATTGATGCCCTAAAACGTGCCAAATCACACGTCACAGACGCTCACACTCAGCTTGTCGTCTATCAGGCAGGGGAGCTGGTGGCGGAGAGTTTGAGGCTGTCGCAAACGGCATTGGGCGAGATTACGGGGCAGATGACGGCAGATGAACTGCTTGGGCGGATTTTTTCAAGTTTTTGTATCGGAAAATAGGAGAGCGATGTGCATTGTCCGTTTTGTAGTGCCATAGACACCAAAGTGATTGACTCACGCCTTGCTGCTGAAGGGTCGCAGGTTCGCCGTCGTCGCCAATGTACCGAGTGTGGCGAGCGGTTTACCACCTTTGAAGTTATGGAAGTGGTCATGCCCCGTATCATCAAAAGCAATGGCTTGCGTGAGCCTTATGATTATAATAAACTTCGCCGTTCTATGGCATTGCCCCTGCAAAAACGCCCTGTGAGCATTGACGAGATAGATACAATCGTACACCGAATAGAGCAACGCCTACGCCAAACAGGCGAACGTGAAGTATCCAGCAAGGTGCTTGGCGAGATTGTCATGGCGGAGTTAAAGGCGATTGACGATGTGGCGTATGTGCGTTTTGCCAGCGTATATCGGGATTTTCAGGACATAGAAGCCTTTAAAGCCGAGCTTGAAAACTTCGCTCCCAAAGTGTGTCATGATAACCTACAAGGACAAGGTCATGAGTGATAGTTTTGCTGATATTTGGTCTGACAATATGTTGTCTGATAGTGTCAAGTCTCGCCTAAGCCCTGCCCTGCCTGATGATGAAACATTCATGCTTATGGCATTAAATGAAGCCAAAAAAGGCGAATTTACCACTCGCCCCAATCCTGCGGTGGGCTGTGTCATTGTTAAGAATAACTTAATAATAGGCAAGGGTTTTCACCCCAAAGCAGGCTATCCCCATGCCGAAGTATTCGCCTTAACTGATGTCAAAAATAGCGGTCAAGACACAAAGGGGGCAACCGCCTATGTTACCCTAGAACCGTGCAGTCATACAGGCAAAACACCACCTTGTGCGGACGCTCTGATTCGCTCAGGGGTGGCTCGGGTGGTGGTGGCGTGTGCCGACCCCAATCCACAGGTGGCAGGGCGTGGCTTACAAAAGCTCCTAGATGCTGGCATATCGGTATCGCTTGGGGTGTGCCAAAAACAGGCGTATGAGCTAAATGCAGGCTTTTTAAAGGCAATGGCGACAGGTTTGCCCTTTGTCCGCCTAAAAATGGGTATCAGTTTGGACGGTCGCATTGCCATGCAAAATGGGCAGTCTAAATGGATAACGGGCGAATTATCTCGCAAAGACGTGCAAAACTTGCGTGCCAAAAGTGGGGCGATTATTACAGGCTCAAATACGATTATCGCTGACAACCCTGCCCTAAATGTGCGTTTGCCCGATGTGGAGCTTGATAATATCGGCACAACCGCCATACCACAGCCCAAAATCGTGGTGGTGGATAGACGGGGCAAGTTGTCGCTTGATGATGATTTTACGGTGTTTAAAAACCCTAATACGCTAATTTGGCAAGATGATTTACCTACGCTTTTAAAAACGCTTGTGGCACAGTATCAATGCCACGATGTACTGGTGGAGACAGGGGCAACGCTTGCCACGAGTTTTTTAAGTCAAAATTTGGTGGATGAGCTTATTATTTATCAAGCCCCTTGCCTTTTGGGAGCGACTGCTCGTCCGATGTTTGGGGGGCAGTTTGAGCGATTGCAGGATAAGCTAAATTTTATGCTTGTGGATGTAGAACGACTTGGCGATGATGTTAAGATGATTTTTCGCCCAAAAAACTTATCCACAGCTTGATTACTTAAATAGTTGAGCAAAAATTTGGCAAAAAATGTTCCACGTGAAACTGTGGAAAACTTTTTAAAAATTGACGATTTTAATTCAAAATGGGGTTTGATAGCACGCCATAAGCCTTGATTTTAAAGTGTTCCACGTGAAACCAAAAACGACTAACCGTGTTCCACATGAAACATATTTAGGTTGTGGATAAGTTAATCGGATTATTTGTAAAGGGTTAATGATTAAAAAGTTATCCACAGTCGATTATCAAGGCTAGTTAGTGTTAATTGGCTTTGTTTTAGGTGGATTGTAGGGGTGAATTACATTCGCCTATTAAGAATTAAGAACGGTGTTTTGTTAAAGGTTTGCGATGATTGTATTTAGCTAAGTTAAATGGCAAGCCAACGGCACATAAGATTAAATATTGGTGGTAGTCTAAAAAAGTATGCTGAACTAGGTTTTCCGTTCACCCTGAGCTTGTCGAAGGGTAGGAAAACCGTTATGGTTCGACAAGCTCACCACGAACGGTTTTCCTTGTAGCATACTTTTTGAACCAAAGCCTAAATATTAAATAAAATTCAACTTAACAAATAAAGGTTTATGATAAGTAATTGATTTTTATAAAATTATCATAGATTAGTTTTTTAAATCATTAAGAAATTTTAAATCATTTAAAAAACCAATCATAAAAGGTAAACCATGTTTACAGGTATCATAGAGACGACAGGCACGCTGACCGCCATTACGCCCACGGGGGGCGATGTGCGATTGACCATTTCTGCTCCTGATTTGGATTTTGGCGATGTCAAATTGGGCGATTCCATTGCGTCCAACGGCATTTGCCTGACGGTGGTGGCGATAGACGGCAACAGCTATGCGGTAGATGTTTCACGTGAAACATTAGCCATTTCCGCCCTAAATGTTTGGAAAGTGGGCGACACGCTCAACCTAGAAAAAGCCATGCTTCCAACCACACGTTTTGGCGGGCATATCGTGGCAGGTCATGTGGACGGCGTGGGCAAAATCGCCAAAATTGCCAAAGACGCTCGCTCGGTCTATATCGAAGTCGCCCTACCGTCCGAGCTGATGAAATACACCGCCGACAAAGGCTCAATCACGGTGGACGGCATCAGTCTGACGACCAACCGCATAAAACCGTCTGAAAATATCGTCTGCCTAAATATCATTCCGCACACTGCCGAGATGACCAACATCGCACGGCATTGGACGGTGGGGCGAGCGGTGAATATAGAAGTGGACTTGGTGGCACGGTATTTGGAGAGACTTATCGGAGCAAAAACCGACACGCCACAAAGCAGGATTACCGAAGAGTTGTTGATAAAAAGTGGGTTTTTTAAGTAGATTTAATGAACTCAATATTTAACGCACGTCCCTACGTTTACGTTATTAAATTGGATTGCGGTAATTTAAAAATATATATAAAGGTAAAAAATGAACCAAAAATTACGCCTAATTTTCGCAGGCACACCAGAATTTGCCAAAGTCGCCTTACAAGCCCTAATTGACCGCCAAGACGGGCTAAATCTTGACATTGTGGCGGTTTATACTCAGCCTGACCGCAAGGCAGGACGTGGGCAAAAATTGACCGCAAGCCCCGTTAAAGAGCTTGCCCTTGCTCATAATATCCCTGTGGAACAGCCGATAAGTTTTAGCTTAAAGCATGAAAACGGACAGGTTTCACGTGAAACACTTGCCAATTATCGCCCTGATGTGATGATTGTGTGTGCGTATGGCTTGATTTTACCGCTTGGCGTGCTAAATACTCCGACTTATGGTTGCCTAAACATTCACGGCTCGCTACTGCCTAGGTGGCGTGGCGCGGCTCCTATTCATCGGGCGATTTTGGCAGGCGATACGACCACAGGCATTACGATAATGCAGATGAATCAAGGGCTTGACACGGGCGATATGCTTTACAAACTTCCTTGCGACATTACCGACACCGACACGACCCAAACGCTTCACGACAAACTTGCCGAGCTTGGTGGTGTGGCGATGATAACCGTGCTAAAAGATTTGGCAACTTATCAGGCTAATGCCGAGCCACAAGATGACCGCCTTGCCAATTATGCCGAAAAAATCAGCACCGATGAAGGGCAAATCAACTGGCAAAATTCCGCTCATCAAATCAATCGCCAAATCCGTGCGTTAAATGCGTTTGCTTTTTTAAATGGCGAGCGTATCAAGGTGCTAGAATGTACGCCCATAAAGCCTGACCAAACCACGACCGAGACGGCAGGTAAGATTGTGAGTGTGGGGCGAAAGGCGGTGCTGGTGGCGTGTGGTGCTGATGACAATGGTGATAAACATCTGATAAATATCAAAAAAATGCAATGGGCAGGGGGTAAGCCTTTGACTGCTGAACAAATTGCGGTGGGCGATAAATTAAAAGACGGACAAGTTTTTGATAATCACGCTGACAATGGGCAATAATATGCAAATCAATCCACAATTACCTGTCCGAGCCAATATTATTTTAACCCTTGAAAAAATCAATCAAGGGCAATCCTTAGCATTATTATTGGACGATTTATTAAACGCCGTCAAAGATAATGAAAAAGGCTTTACTCACGAATTGTTATTAGGCACGCTTCGCCATTGGCACGCCATTAGTCGCATTGGCGAGAGTTTAATAAAACAGCCTCCAACCGATATTGGTATTACCTGTGCTTTAAATATGGGCTTGTATGAACTTTTATATATGAACACGCCCGATTATGCCATTATCAATGAAACATTAAATGCGGTCAAATCTTTAAATAAAAATTATGGCGTAGGGCTAATTAACGCCATATTGCGAAAAGTGGCAGACAAAAAAGAAAAATTCGCCAAAAAGGTAAATAAAAATCACAGTCTGCCTAATTGGCTTGCCAAAGAATTCAAGCAAGATTGGGGCGAATATTATGAAAATTTGGGGCAAAATTTGCGAAAGTCTGCTCCGATATTTTTGCGTGTCAATGGTAAATTTAGCACGCTTACATATTATGCCGATTTGTTAAATTCTGCCGATATTGCCCATGAAATTCTACCACTTGGCGTGGCGGATGAGTGTGTGATTAAGCTGACCACTTCGCAAAAAGTGCAATCTTTACCGCATTTTCAAGACGGTTTTGTGAGTGTGCAAGACCGCCATGCCCAGCTTTGTGGGCATATTTTAAAGGCGTTAAACCTATCCAAAAATCTAAGATTATTGGACGCTTGCACCGCCCCTGGGGGGAAACTCGCCCAACTGCTTGAACTGTCAAACGATGTGTTTCACGTGGAACATATCACGGCACTGGATAATGACGAAAAACGCCTAAATCATGTGCATGACAACTTGGCTCGCTTGGGGTTGGCGGGCAAGGCGGACGTGATTTGGGCGGACGGCACGAGCTATCGCACGGATACGCCCTTTGATGTCATTGTGCTTGACGCTCCGTGTACTGCCACAGGGGTCATCAGGCGACACCCTGACATTGCCCTACTTCGCACCGAGCAAGATGTCGCCCAAACGGTCGCCTTGCAAGCGGAAATTTTACAAAATCTGTGGCAAAATCTGGCGGTGGGCGGGTATTTGCTGTATATTACTTGCTCCTTGTTAAAGGTGGAAAACGAACATCAAATGACAAATTTCCTTGCCAGTACGCCAAACGCCAAAGCGGTGGAATTTAAATTGACCTTACCCAATCAAATCAAGCAAACGGTGGGTTATCAATGTTTGCCGTTAAATGACGATGACGGAGACGGGTTTTATTATGCGTTGCTACAAAAAGTGGATTAAAGGCAAAATAAATGATAATATGAACATTATTTGTTTAATGAAATAGATAACCAACCGCCAAAATCATTTGTCAAGATTATATCAATTTAGACAGATAGGTGTTTGAAGAAAAATATCAGATGTATTATGATTGATAAATAATAGGAGTTGTTATGGATATTAAGCCAATACAAACCATTGAACAAGCTGTTCAATATATACAATCCATTCCAGTCCAAAGACAGCAAGGTATTTTTGATTATTTGTATGCGGATATGATTGATTATCAAAACAGGTCAAAAACAAATCAAGAAAAACGCCAATTTGGATTATATCAAGGTAAAGGCAGTTTTAAGTTGTCTGATGATTGGGAGATGAGCGAAGAAGAACTATTGGGATTATAACATGAAAAATCGGTACGTTATAGATACGCATATTTTTCTATGGTTGGTTTTTAATCCTAATAAAATCAATGATAAAATCAGACGTTTATTGGAAGATAAAAATAATCAAGTTTTTATCTGTAATACCAGTTTTTGGGAAATTTCCATTAAATATAATCTGGGTAAATTGGATTTAAATGGCGTATCGCCCAAAGAATTGCCTAATATTGCCATAAAAATGAGTATTGAAATTATACAAGTTAATCATGATATTATGGCAAATTTTTATCAATTACCAAAAGTAGAAAAACACAAAGACCCATTTGATAGAATTATGATTTATTATTGTATTTATCATAAATTAACATTGGTTTCTATTGATGATAAGTGCAATGAATATCAAAAGTTTGGTTTGGATTTAATATAATTTTTTAATTTAAAAGGTACTTTTATGAACTATATCAGCACTCGTGGCAATACCGCCCCCATGCAATTTAGCGATGTTTTGCTTATGGGGCTTGCCCCTGACGGCGGTTTGATGCTCCCTGAAACCTACCCACAGATTGACCGTGCGACTTTGGATAAATGGCGTTCGCTGTCTTATACCGAGCTTGCTTTTGAGATTATGTCGCTATTTGCCACCGATATTCCAAGCGATGATTTAAAGGTACTCATTGACAAAACCTACACCAAAACCGCCTTTGGCACGGACGAGATTACCCCTGTTCGCACGCTAAAAGACGGCATTAAAATTTTGGAATTATCCAATGGTGTAACGCTTGCTTTTAAAGATATGGCAATGCAATTTTTGGGCAATGCCTTTGAATATGTCCTAAAACAAAAAAACAAACGCCTAACCATTATCGGAGCAACGTCTGGCGATACAGGCAGTGCTGCTGAATATGCCTTGCGTGGTAAAGATAATATTGATGTCTTTATGATGTCGCCACACGGCAAAATGAGCGAATTTCAGCGAGCTCAAATGTATAGCCTTATGGACGATAATATCCACAATATCGCCATTGACGGTATGTTTGATGATTGCCAAGACATTGTTAAAGCCATTCAGCAGGATAAAGCATTTAAAGACAAATATCAAATTGGCACGGTTAATTCTATTAACTGGGGTCGTATTTTGGCTCAAATTGTTTATTATTTTAAAGGCTATTTTAATGCCACCAATAATAATGACGAGTGGGTAAGTTTTTGCGTGCCGTCTGGTAATTTTGGTAATGTCTGTGCAGGTCATATTGCCCGTGAAATGGGATTGCCAATTCATCGCTTAATTGTGGCGACCAATGAAAATGATGTATTAAATGAATTTTTTAAAACAGGCAAATACATTCCAAGAAAAGCAAGCGAGACTTATGTAACGTCAAGCCCTTCTATGGACATTTCAAAAGCGTCTAATTTTGAGCGGTTTATTTATTTGCTCATTGGCAAAAATGGTAATGAATTAAATAATCTGTGGCAAGATGTCAATAGCGGTAAGGGATTTGATTTGTCGCATTTATTAAATGATGCCAATGACAAATACGGCTTTGTGTCGGGTAAATCCACGCACGCTGACCGCATTGCCACGATTAAGGCGGTGTGGCAGAGCGATAAGGATTTGCTAGACCCGCACACGGCAGACGGTGTTAAGGTCGCCCGTGAAGTGCGTCTGGCTGATGAAGTGATTGTCGTTGCCGAGACTGCCTTGCCTGCCAAATTTGCCGAGACCATTATAGAGGCGGTTGGGCAGATTGACATTCCACGTCCTGATCATACCAAAGACATTGAAAGCCTACCGCAAAAAGTCGTGGTGCTTGATAATAAAGCGGAGCTGGTTAAAGAGCAGATTGAGAAGTTTGTGAAGTTGTAAAATAAAAAAGCCATTTTAGAAATGAAATGGCTTTTGATTATTTAAAGTTATATTTGAAAAACTATGTCTGCTACGTCTTATTTAATTAACCATACAAAGAAACAGGTATTAAGCTTTTGTCATCTACCTGTTTCAACAATTGGCGAGATAATGATGAATCATGTCGCCAGTGCAATGGTTGTCTGTTATGTTAATGACAATAAAAGTGATGAAATTTGTTTTGTCAATGATTACGATGACGATATGTCCTTATATCAAGATTATCAAGAAATCACCAATGCTCTCATTGATAAAATGATAGCTCAAGATATTTTGATGTATCACAACCCAAAACAAACTTGGATAGATGATGAGATATGGTTTTGGAGTTTGGCGGTAAAATCAGATTAAATTAAAACCCATTAAACGCCGTGATGTTCACTGTTTGTCATGAGATGTGTGATAAAGCTTGCCTAAGTGCGACAATGGTAAGGTGTGAGCAGTCTTTGTAAGGTGTGCCAGTCTAGATTTTTAAAGTTTGTTCGAGATGGGCTTGCTGCCAGATTGGCTAAATTTTTTTAGAAGTTGTATTTTTGTCGGAAAGTTACCGCCAAATAATGATAAAATAGTTAATATTTTTTTACATTTTGTGGTATGCTAAGCAAGATTTTAGCAAGTTCGTGTTTTGATGTCTAAAAAGACACACTTGTTGCCTTTAATAATGGATAATGATATGAAGCTAACAGCCCTAAAAAGCCTGATGACTGCTTGCCTGATCGGTGGTGTGATGATGTCATCAGCCCATGCAAATAACCCTGCTCCAACCATCAAAGCAGATGCCCCTAACCGCTACACCGTCAAAAAAGGCGACACGTTGTGGGACATCTCTGGCAGATACCTAAATGCACCGCACAGATGGCGTGAGATTTGGGCGACCAACAAACAAGTCAAAAACCCACACCTTATCTATCCCGGCGATATCCTTATCATGTGTATCATCAAGGGTCAGACTTTGGTTGGTGTGGATACAGGCGAAGGCTGTGCAGGCATTGAACGTCAGATGCAAGAAACACCGGCCAATGATGCCCCTGTACAGCTTAACTCATCAGAAGGTAGTGTGCCTACCATCCCATTATCAAACATCCGTCATTGGCTTGACCGTTCGGTGATTGTCAACCCTGATGATTTTGAGACGACCCCTTATGTACTGGCATCTAAAAAAGGCAATCTCATCACCGCAACAGGCGATAAGATTTATGTCAAAGGTGCACTACTCACCCCAGGTCAGACTTATGGTGTTTATCGCAAATCTGAGCCTTATGTGGACGTAAGAACTGGTGCGGTCATGGGGCTAGAAGCCATCCAAGTGGCTCGTGGTATCGTGACTGATGTGGCAGGTAATGGTGTATCAAGCATTCAGATTACCCAATCATTTGATACTGAGATTCGTGAAGGCGACCGTGTATTCTCTGAGATTCACACCCAGTTGCCTTTGGTGTTCTATCCTGCTCCTGCTGAAGTGACCCGTGGTGGTAGTATTGCTCGCGTGATGGGTAGTATTGGTAGTGCCGCCAAAGGTAGCGTGGTTGCCATTAATATCGGTGCTGCTCAAGGGGCAAGAGCGGGTCACGTTCTTGATGTCTATCGCAAAGGGGCATTAGTGCGTGATGTTCATGACAACGACACGCCGGTTCGTCTGCCCAGCGAAAAAGCAGGTCAAGTCATGGTGTTTAAAGTATTTGACCACATCAGCTATGCTTATGTTCTCTCGTCAGAGTTGCCACTTAACAAAGGCGACCAGTTGGTGCCACCTGACTATCTGTAAGTTTTTATTTTCAAATTGCCAGTACACTGTATTGGCAATTTTATTTTGTCAATGAAATTTTACAAAAAAGGCGGTGGTGGTATAATGCCATCTAAGATAAAAACAAGTAATGATTATGAGATACCAATCACTAAATGAGACATCCGCCACACTTGCCTTGTGGTATGTGGTAAACACATCTTTGACTGCCTTTTATAAATTGACCGAACAATTTGGTGATGCAAAACAGGCACTGTCAGCAGAGCTTGGGGCGTGGCAAGAGCTTGGTGTGCATAATGCCCACATCAAAAGATGGCAGGATGTTGATGATGTCATGGCGATGGTGGATAGACTGCATGACGAAGCAGGGCGTGGGACGTACGGGGTGCTTTTGATGGATGATGAGCGTTATCCTGAGATGCTAAGACAGATGTACGACCCACCACCAGTACTGTTTTATCGGGGAGATGTGGCACGCTTGTCAGATAGGCAGGTGGCAATCGTCGGCAGTCGTCAGCCCACAGAGTTTGCTTATCAGATGACGTTTAATATGGCAGAATATCTGGCTTATCAGGGGCTGACTGTGACCAGCGGATTGGCAGGCGGTGTTGATAAGGCGGCACATTTGGGTGGGTTGTCAGGTGGGCGTGGGCAGACAGTTGGGGTAATGGGAACAGGCATTGATGTGTGCTATCCTAAGAACCACAACGCTCTGTATGCTCAGATTGTCAATGATGGCGGTTGTCTCATCAGCGAGCTATTGCCTGCCACACCTGCCACCAAGCACAACTTTCCACGCCGTAACCGTCTGGTGGCAGGATTGTCATTTGCCACACTGGTCACCGAAGCTGCCATTGCCAGTGGTTCACTCATCACTGCACGCCTGACCGCCGAACAAGGCAAGCAAGTCTTTGCCGTGCCCAGCTCCATTGATAATGTTAATGCCGAAGGTTGTCATCATCTCATTCGTGAAGGGGCGACCCTTATCTACCACCCCAGTCAGATTATCGATGAGCTAAGTGAGAGCGTGACAGGTTATAATGCCCTGCCCAAAACCTTCTCTCGGGGTGTCTTAGCACTTGATAATACTCATGAAAAACCCCCTGTACCCGCACCAGTTGTTATCCCATCTCATCTACAAGGCGTGTTTGATAAGCTCTCTGGTCAGCCCGCAGACTTAGATACGCTTGTTATGGCGACGGCACTAGATGTTGGGACGTTGCTGGCGTCTTTGTTGGAGCTTGAAATGCTTGGCGTGGTAAAGGTGGTTGGGGGTCGTTATGAGCGGGCGTGAGTATGTCACCGATAGCGTTGATGTGGCGTATGAATGGGTCAAGCAGGGTAGGATTTTGGCTTATCCCACAGAGAGTGTATGGGGGCTAGGCTGTCATGCTTTTGATGTGCAGGCGGTAAACAGACTGCTTGCTCTAAAACAACGCCCTGCCGAAAAAGGCGTGATTGTACTGACTTCTGACAAATCATACATTGATGTATTTTTAAAAAATCTACCAAAGGCTCGCCAAGATGACATCATCAAAAGCTGGGCGTGTGTCGATGACAGACAGCAGGCGAGTACATGGCTGTTTGATATTCCCGATGGGGTTTATATCCCCCCGTGTGTGCGTGGCAAGCATGAGAACCTTGCCATTCGGGTGATACATCACGCCAAAATCGCCAAGTTGTGTGATTTGTTTGCCACCGCTGATAATCACAATCCTTTTGGTTTTTTGGTGTCCACCAGTTGTAATATTGGCGGGCAAGCCCCCGCCCCTGATTTTGACACGGCATGGGAATATTTTGGTGATGGTATCTGTTATCTGCTTGGCGATACCCTAGGTTATGACAAGCCCAGCCAAATCATTAACGCCAATACAGGGCAAGTGGTGCGGTAGTTTTGATGATAGTCATAAAAAAACCCTTTGTATGACACAAAGGGTTTTGACTTTAAAAATAGTCAGACTGCTTAGATGCCAGCAGCGGCTTTAAAGGCAGCTTCATCAAAGTCATCACCGTGAGTGACAACCACAGTGCCTTTTTCAACGTTGATATTGACAAACTTAACACCAGCGATATTTTCGGTTTTGGCAACCAAAGCATCAGCGGCAGCTTGGTCAGCAACAGTTAGGTTAAATTGAGATTGAGACATAAGATACTCCATGGATTAAATGATGGGTGGATGGTAATGATATAGATTAAGCATGGTATGAGTGTGTTTAAATTAAGATTTAAATCAACTCATCGTTTATTTAAAAAACAAATTGATACTAAACTTATTCTAGCTGATATCAGGTCTTATGCAATAAAATACAGATGAAATGTCATAAACTAAGCATCAACAGCATTGATTTTACAAGTCATTACAATGTAAGCTAATGTAATCCAAAAGTTAAGTATTCATCGCAGATTTGGGATTGTGATGACATGATTCATCAGCATGTTTAAAAGTATGAATTTTTCTGTGATTTTATCTTAGATTTTAAAAACTTGAAACAAACATTTTGATACAATATGTACCAAAATGTTTGTTTTTATTACTAAATTGTGATTTAACAATCGTGCTAAATGATGGCACTTTTTATTTATTATCTAACTACTTGATAAGATTGCATTTTATTGGGTTTTTTAAAAAGGAAAGGTTATGCAAGAAAAAGCAATATCTTCTCAAATGCAGAGATTTTTAAGAGGTGTGGAATGGCTTGGCAATCTGTTGCCACACCCTGCCATTTTATTTGTATGGATGTCGGTCATTCTGCTTGTAGCGTCTGCCATTTTGTCAATGATGGGCGTGTCGGTGGTTGATCCACGTCCAGAGGGTGCTAAGGGGCGTGGCGAAGATGGCATGATTTATGTTGTCAATCTCTTAAATGGTGATGGACTTGCTAAGATTGTTGAAAATCTGGTATCCAACTTTACAGGATTTATACCACTTGGGACGGTGCTTGTCGCCTTGCTGGGGGTGGGAATTGCTGAGCGTTCAGGCATGATTTCGGCGGCTCTTCGGGGGCTTGTCATGAACGCCCCGCCAAAGATGGTAACTTTTGTCATTGTTTTTGCAGGTATCATGTCAAACACCGCATCAGAGCTTGGCTATGTGGTGCTGATTCCGCTGGCGGCGATGATTTTTCATTCATTGGGCAGACACCCATTGGCAGGACTTGCCGCTGCTTTTGCAGGCGTGTCGGGCGGTTATAGTGCTAACTTATTGCTTGGCACGGTGGATCCGCTACTGTCGGGCATCAGCCAAGAAGCGGCACGCATTATTGACCCTGATTATGTCGTGGGGGCAGAAGCCAACTGGTATTTTATGGCGATTAGCACGTTTTTGGTGAGTGGCATTGGCTACTTTGTTACCGAAAAAATCGTGGAGCCATCTTTGGGTAAATACAACCCCGATGATGCCGATGACCCAAGCGTGCTTGATAGCAAGGTGGAGCGACTGACTGCCCTAGAAAAGAAGGGACTGATTTGGTCGGGCGTGTCCATGCTGATTTTTTGTTTGCTACTGGCGTGGACTGTTGTGCCTGCGGACGGGATTTTAAGACATCCTGAGACAGGACTTGTGGCAGGCTCGCCATTTTTGCATGGGATTGTGGTGTTTATCTTTGTGTTCTTTGCCATTCCAGGGATTGTGTATGGTAAGATTACAGGCACCATCAAGACCAATGATGACGTGGTGGATGCCATGAGTGCTGCCATGAGTTCGCTTAGTATGTACATCGTGCTGGTGTTCTTTGCCGCTCAGTTTACTGCCTTTTTTAATTGGTCAAACATCGGCTCGGTCATGGCGGTATCAGGAGCAAACTTCCTAAACGGCATTGGGCTGACAGGACCTTTGTTGCTCGTGGGCTTTATTTTGATTTGTGCTTTTGTCAATCTTATGCTCGGCTCGGCATCGGCTCAGTGGGCGATTACCGCACCGATTTTTGTGCCAATGCTCATGCTGACAGGCTATGCGCCAGAGATGATTCAGGCGGCATATCGTATCGGCGATAGCAGTACCAACATCATCACGCCGATGATGAGCTACTTTGGGCTTATCATGGCGGTGGCGATTCGCTACAAAAAAGACACAGGGGTCGGCACACTCATGTCGCTCATGATTCCGTACTCGCTCTTGTTTTTGGTGGGGTGGACGGTGCTGTTTTGTGTTTGGGTGTTTGCCTTAGGTCTGCCCGTAGGGCCAGGGGCTGCGACTTATTACACGCCTTAATCTTGCCAGATAATAAAAATCCCTTGTTTGATGACAAGGGATTTTTTTAAAGTGGCTTACCAAGCCATTTACCAAACTGATTTGCTAAATCATCTAAAATCAGTTTGGTTTGTTAGGGCGGAATTGTCTTTTTGCCAAATGTGCCAAGCAAAAGCGTGCAAGAAGGTGATGGTGTCAATTTTTATGGTGTGTGGCGATGGGTTTGGCAGGGGTTTTTGATGGTTTTTTAAAATTTCTCACAAAAATTTAAAAAATCCCTTGCATTTTTGCCAAACTTTGCTATAATCATCGCCCACAGCTTTTGACAAATTTGTCAATCAAAACGGTGACGTGGGTGAGTGGCTGAAACCACATCCCTGCTAAGGATGCATACGGGAAACTGTATCGAGGGTTCGAATCCCTCCGTCACCGCCATTTATTTTAAAAAAAATAAATAAAAAGGCTTGACATCCTAAATTTTTGATGTATAATAGCCCACCACAACGAGTGGTAAAGATTGACAATCACATCAGTTGTACTGCACCCGTAGCTCAGTTGGATAGAGCACTTGGCTACGAACTAAGGGGTCGGGAGTTCGAATCTCTCCGGGTGCGCCATATACCGAACACCAAAACTTGATTAAGTTTTGGTGTTTTTGTTTGTGTGGGTTTGTCAAATGGATTTGTCAAATGGATTTATAAAGATAATTTGATGGTTTGACATGGCATAAATTTAGGGTTTGGCTTAGCTTTTGAGATTAAGTATGCCATTCTCAACTTTGTATAAATGATTGGTTTATCAAGGGCGAATTACAATTCACTCCTACGACCCAAAAAATAATTATCAAATAATCAATAAGTTACCATTTTAAGTAATGAAGTATCAAGTGTCAAATAGTCATTTATGTAAGACGGATGAAAGCGTGAAATTTTATCAAATGCCAATAAAATGGTATTAATGACAATCGCACCCTAAGACTTTAACACATAAAAGTGTCATAAATGTTCAACACGCCCCAAAAGTCATGGTAAAATAAAGCCTATTTTGACTCTATTTATCACCATGGCTAAAAAAAACAAAACCCCAAAACCCTGTCCATCAACTAAGACACACAGCGAAGACAAGCCCATACAGGTAGACCCTGATGAGCTACCTGTCATCGCCAAACCCTTGGTGCGAGTGACGGCACTGTTGTATGACGGTATGTTGATATTGGCGATGTTGTTTTTGGTGGGGACGATTGGGGCGGTGGTCGGCACGCTGTTATTTATGGAAGTGGGGACGGACTCGGCACACGCCCAAAGATTGCCAACTTGGTATCAAAATGGGGTCATGACACCACTGTTTGTGCTGACTTTGATAGGTTTTTATGGGCTGTTTTGGCGAAAATCGGGGCAGACGCTTGGCATGCAGACATGGCGATTAAAGACAGTGGATAGTTCAGGACATCTGCTAACGTGGGCACAAAGCACTCGCCGTATCATCAGTGCCTGCCTACTGCCCATGCTCTGTGCGACCATCGGTGGGGTGCTACACGGCTCACGACTGGCGGTGCTGATGAGTGCCATGCTTGGGTTTTTGTTTAATTATCTATTTTGTGCGTTCAATACTCGGGGGCTTGCGGTGCATGACATGCTATCTAACACCATCACCCTAAAAGTCCCCAAAATCCAACATGAAAGCCTATGGCAAGCATGGCGTAAAAAACAAGAAACTCCCTAATAAACAAGAAATCTAAAAATCGCCCAGTCTGTATGGATTGGGCGATTTTATATAAGGTTTTTGATTTGTAAAGTTTACCATATTGTCACTTTGACATTAAAACAAAAAACCTATTTACCAAAGGGCGGTAAATAGGTTGGAGAAACAAAAACAAGTAAAAAATCAGCCATCAATCAACGTGGGTTTACAACCACATTTTGGTCGGTATTGATGATAATCTCAGAAGGTCTGTCCACAACGATACGTACTTCGTTAGGGTTTACTTCGTTGGCGTTACGATAGTTGTCATAGGCTTCGGTACAGCCCACACAGCGAGAGAGTGCCGACCAAGGCTTGACAACCAAAGTCTCATAAGAACTCTCCACGCTACCTGATGCCATAGAAAATGGTAAGCCTACCGCATGAAGTGCTGTGCCTGCAACCGCACCAACCAACTGTAATGGTTTGGCAACGGTAATATCAAGCACCGCAGAGCCATAGGTAGGACCAAAATGCTCTTCATCAATCTCGATGGCAGCGTGAGCGGTGGTGCTGATAAGGGCGGTGGCAGTCAGTGCCAATAGTGTGTGTTTGATTTTCATGAGAGTATCCTAATGGGGGCGATTTGCCCAAGATAGATTTATGCTATTATTAAAACAAGTTCCGCCCATATTATCAAGCCTATTTTGCCAGAAAGTGGGTGGACGGTAAAATTTTCCGACAAGGGGTAAACAAATCGGTAACATTTGGCGATGCCCAATGATTGCTAAAAGCTAATGAATTAAACAGTTGAATTAAACAGTGGGGTTAACAGCTGGGTCAAGTGGCTGACAGCTCGGGCAGTACACACTGGCTCGCCCACCGATTTTAATGTTTTCCAAAATCTCTTGGCATGCCGTACATGGCTCACCTGCTCGTCCATAAGCCAGTAGGATTTGTTGAAAATAGCCCGTTTTGCCCGCCCCTACGGTAAAGTCCCGAAGACTTGACCCGCCTTGTTCGATGGAGCGAGCGAGTATCGCCTTGATGTTATCGACCAGTACAGCCATCTTGTCTTTATCTATCTGATGGGCAGGCGTGGCAGGGTGTACGCCTGACATGAACAGGCTCTCCACGGCGTAGATGTTACCCACACCAACCACGATGGACTGCTCCATGATGACGGATTTGATGGGGCGGGCGATGGGGCGTTTGGGGTTTTTATGAATCAGCCCGTGCAGATAGTCAGCATCAAAGGCATCATCCAAAGGCTCTACCCCGAGTTTGTCAAGATAACGCTCGGCATCATCTGCCCACATCACCATGCCAAAACGCCTGGGGTCATGATAATGCAGACGCACCGATGAGTCATCAAAGCCAAAGATGACGTGGTCATGCTTGCGTGGGGCAAGGGAGTCATGTTGTTGCAGACTGCCTGACATGCCCAAATGAATGAGCAGACGCAGGGGCGAGCCGTTTTTGTTAAAATCAAGCAGTAGATATTTGGCACGGCGAACCACACGCACAAGTTTCGCCCCGACAAGCTCGTCTAGGTCGTCTGGTATCACTTCACGCAAGCGATGGGCGGACGTGTAAATGTCGCTGACACGCTGACCGATGAGTGGGGCAAGGCTGGCTTTGGTTGTTTCAACTTCGGGTAATTCGGGCATGACTGTATTTCTGATAAATCTGGCAGGAGTGATAAGTGGTTATTTGCTTTTGTAGCTAGGTTTGTTATTATAGCTAATTTTGGGGTCTAAAACAGCTATTTTTGCATTCTTAAATTTGTAAGTAATTGAAAATTTAAAATTTAATTTTATTATGTGATTGCATACAAAGCGTGAAATTTGTATAATAACTTCATTATTTTTTCCAAAAATTGGATTTATTAGCATGATAATTACTCGCCTGTATGTGGATAATTTATATGGATTTCAAGATTTTGAGCTTGACTTGACTTACCCAAGAAAGCATTCGCAACCCTTATTAGACTTTGAATATTTAGAAGATGTGCCAGCATTCAAATTTAAACGAGTGTGCATTTTAATGGGAACAAATGCCAGCGGTAAAACGTCGCTAGGGAAAATTTTATTGGGTATTCAATGGATGTTAAATGGAAATTCTATTATTGTTCCTAGTATCTTGTATGATGCGGTTTGTAACATTGATAAGTCTGCACGGATTGAAATTGAATTTGTTTTTTCTAAAAGCAATCAATTTATCTCACTTTCTTTGGAGTTTTTGAAAAATGGTAAAATTGTCACCATTGAACATACCGCTATCACTTTAAATAAAAGTGATAGCAATATTACAGCAAAAAATCGCTTAGAAAATCAAAAAGAACAGGATAAACTTAGTAGGGATTTGCTCAATCCAATTGATAGCGAAAGTGATAAAATAGCTGAATATTATCAAGATAAAGAATTTTCATTTTATTATGTATTTGCAGAAAATCATAATAATGAAATCAGACCAATTAGATTATCAACAGAGTATGATTTTGAAATTTTGTTAAAAATTTTAAAGTCTTTTGATTGTTCTATTATTGATGTAGCACCTTTAAAGACAACCAGAAAAGATGATGAGGATATCATTGAGGGTTACACAGTGTTTTTTGAAAATGGCGATTCTGTTAAAGTAACCGACAATGGCGAGACTTTTACACAAAGAAGTAAAAATCGCTTTTCAAAAGGCACTTATGATGTATTGAGCGTGGCGGATTTTATATTATCTGTTATTAAAAATGACTTTTATAGCTCTATTTATTTTCTTGATGAAAAACTGTCATCAAGCCATTCTGAATTAGAGATTACTATTTTAAATTTGATTATTCAAAAACTAAATAGATATTCGCAATTTTTTTATACAACCCATAATTACGATGTTTTGGACTTAAATCTACCAAGTCATAGCTTTGTTTTTCTACATAAAGAATATGGGTACTGTATGGCAGAACAGCCAGAAAAATTAGGTTTTTCAAAAAATGACAGAACATTAAAAGGTTATGTCAGAAATAATTATTTTAAAACCATACCTTCTACACAATTTTTAGATGAATTGATTTGGGGGGAATGATGTTAAAACCTAAAAAAATTCCTGAAATCGTTGTATTGGTTGAAGGCGAAAATGAGCAAAAATATTGGGATGCCATAAGATTTTTAGGTAAAACAAAAAAGTTTAATCTTTGGCAAGCTACAGAAGCTAAGATAAAATCACTATTGCGAACAATCAAGGTAAGCTCACAAATTGTCGTCATAGCCGATACCGACCAGTTACAGGAAATCAATAATTTTATTCATAATATCAGCAGTCTTAAAAAGCATTGTAAATTAGCACCAATTGTCATTTTACAATGTGAAAATTTTGAAGATGAGCTATGTTATTCTTGTAACTGTAAAATTAGTCATTTGTATTCTCATTTTGGAGCAACAGGTATTGACAATCTTAAAAGCAATATCAACAAAGAAAAGCATTTGATTAAAAAATTAGAAAAAATCAAGCACAATTCTTCATTAATGTGGTCAAGAAGTGGAAAAAATAGTCAAAAATCATTTGATGACATCAAAAATCTCATCGGTAATCACGATACTTTGATAGATAAAGGCATTCGGGTTGATTTTAACTCATAACCAAACACCTTGCCCCACCGCCCAAACCATGCGATAATAGGCGGTTAAATTGGCAAAAATTTGACAAGTTCTAAATCAGACCAATTTTTAAAAATCTCTTTTAATTCAAGGATTTGTATGGCTCAATACATCTACACCATGAACAAAGTGTCAAAACTTGTTCCGCCTAAGCGTGAAATTTTAAAAGACATTTCATTGTCCTTTTTCCCAGGGGCAAAAATTGGCGTGCTGGGTCTTAACGGTGCCGGTAAATCCACCTTGCTACGCATTATGGCGGGCGTGGATACCGAATTTAGCGGGGAAGCTCGTCCGCAAGCGGGCATTAAGGTGGGCTATCTGCCCCAAGAACCCCAACTTGACCCCACCAAAGACGTGCGTGGCAACGTGGAAGACGGCGTGCGTGAAGCCCTTGATGCCCTAGAACGCCTTAACCAAATCTATGCCGAATATGCCGAGCCTGATGCCGATTTTGACAAATTGGCCGCCGAGCAAGGCAAAATGGAAGACATCATTCAGGCGTGGGACGCTCACAACCTAAACACCCAGCTTGAAAAAGCAGCGGACGCACTTCGTTTGCCACCGTGGGACGCTGACGTCTCCAAGCTGTCAGGAGGCGAAAAACGCCGTGTTGCCCTGTGCCGTCTGCTCCTGTCTAAGCCTGATATGCTCCTGCTTGACGAGCCGACCAACCACTTGGATGCAGAGTCTGTGGCGTGGCTAGAACGTTTCTTAAAAGACTACTCTGGCACGATTGTGGCGATTACCCACGACCGCTATTTCCTTGACAATGTCGCCGAGTGGATTTTGGAGCTTGACCGTGGCTATGGCTACCCATACCAAGGCAACTACACCGAATGGCTAGAACAGAAAAACAAACGCCTAGAACAAGAGCAAAAGCAAGAAGAAGCCTTTGCTAAGGCTCTAAAACAAGAGCTAGAATGGGTTCGTAAAAACCAAAAAGGTCAGCAAGCCAAATCCAAATCTCGCCTTGAACGCTTTGAAGAGATGAACTCTCGTGAGTTCCAACAGCGTAACGAGACGGCAGAGATTTATATTCCACCAGGACCCCGTTTGGGCAATAAAGTGATTGAAGTTAATAACATCTCAAAATCCTTTGGCGACCGTTTGCTGTACGAAAACCTATCGTTTAGCGTGCCACCCATGGCAATTGTGGGTATCGTGGGACCAAACGGTGCGGGTAAAACGACCCTATTTAATATGATTACGGGCAAAGACAAGCCCGACACCGGCACGGTAGAAGTGGGCGAGAGCGTCAAAGTCGCCTATGTGGGGCAGGTTAGAGATGAGCTTGACGACAACAAAACCGTGTGGGAAGAAGTGTCAGACGGACTTGACATGATTACCGTGGGCGAATACACCACGCCAAGCCGTGCCTATATCGGACGCTTTAACTTTAAGGGTCAAGACCAACAAAAACGTGTGGGCAGTCTGTCAGGCGGTGAGCGAAATCGCTTGCAACTTGCCAAAACCCTAAAACAAGGGGCGAACGTTATCCTGCTTGACGAACCGTCCAACGACCTTGACGTGGAGACCTTGCGTGCCTTGGAAGATGCGGTGCAGGTGTTCCCTGGTACGGTCATGGTGGTGTCCCACGACCGCTGGTTCTTGGACCGTATTTGTACGCATATTTTGTCGTTTGAAAACGAAACGCCAGAGTTCTTTGACGGCAACTACACCGAATACGAAAAATGGCGTAAAGAGCGACTTGGGGCAGATGCCACGCCTAAGCGGATGAAGTATAAGAAGATTGGGAGCTAGACGTTATATAGTAATAAAGACTCAAACAAAGGATTGTTTGAGTCTAATTTTTAATTTAAGAGCTTCAAAATGCCAAGAAAAGAATTGAAAGATGAAAATCCAATTTTGGAATCCAAAGAAGAAGTGGATTTTAATAAATTTTTGAACACTATCAATAATGGTAATATTGATAAAAAATATGATGATATAATAAATAAATTATTATCTGTCTTAGGTTTTTTGTAAAATTACTGCCCATTATTACTGTTTTTAGCATTGTAATAGGTTTTATAAATATAAGAATATATCTTGATATCATAGACAAATCTTTTTTATTTCCAGATATCATTTCAAAATCTTATAATTTGATAGCAATTATTAGTTTCTATTTACTAAATATTATGATATTGCTGTCATTATTTTTTATACCTAAACTTATCGGACTTTTAAGTAATACGTTAAAAAATGACATATCAAAAAAACCGAATATTTCAACTTTTTTAACTATTTTATTTATATTTTCGTCCCTTTCTTTTTTGTGCAATATAATACTAGGCTATATTTTATCAATATCTTTCATTGTTTTATTTTTTATATTAATCTCTATAATATCGGTAGGTGAAAAAAGTAATGTATTGAGTAATTTGTTCAGTAATTTTGTGCTATCTTTATCTCTTTTAATATTATTCTCAACAGTTTTACTGTTTTATTTTTTTAATAATAGACCCCTTTCCAAACCAACAACACATCATGTTATAATACCCATTTAACC
>ERZ1023440.90-NODE-90-length-29806-cov-320.996471_pt1 | contig 29806 bp, 24 predicted proteins | sample MGYA00380520_ERZ1023440 | MGnify/ENA primary metagenome ERZ1023440 (study PRJEB33173, sample SAMEA4830335) | metagenome | study: EMG produced TPA metagenomics assembly of the PRJEB25223 data set...
CTTGCAACAACCTAACCTTTAATCTTATGTCTAAGATTTGGGGGTCGGTTCAATATCCGCCCCTTTTTTTTAATCAAAAACACCCACTCGTCTCACCACGCTCCGCCTTTGCCAATTTCTCTTCGGCTAGGGCTTTTGAGCTACGCACAGGTGGTGGGCAGTCTTCGCCATAGTATTGGCGGTCGGCAAAGTAGCTTGAACGCACCATAGGATTTGCCCAGATGTTAAAAAAGCCTATTTTTTTGCCGTATTCGGTATAACGGGCGAACTCATCGGGGTGGACGTATCTGTCCACAGGAGCGTGGTTTTTGCTTGGGGCTAGGTATTGCCCGATGGTGATGATGTCCACGTCATGAGCTTTTAGGTCGTCAAGCAGGGCATAGACTTCTTCTTCGGTCTCGCCAAGCCCCACCATAAATCCGCATTTGGTGGCGACATCGGGACGGCGTGCCTTGTATTCTTTTAGTAGGTTTAGTGAGTGCTGATAGTCCGAGCCGGGGCGAAATGCCTTGTATAGGCGTGGCACGGTCTCAATGTTGTGGTTAAAGACATCGGGAGCGGTCTCGGCAAGCAGGTCAATGGCGATTTTTTCACGTCCACGAAAATCAGGCACAAGAATTTCAATCAAACAGTTGGGGCTTAGGGCTTTGGATTCTTGGATAACTTCCACAAAATGCCCCGCTCCGCCGTCTTTTAGGTCGTCTCTGTCCACGCTTGTGATGACGGCATATTTTAGTCCAAGCCCCAGTATCGTCTCGGCGGTGTGGCGTGGCTCGTCCACGTCTAGGGGGTTGGGTCTGCCGTGAGCGACTTCACAAAACGGGCAACGGCGTGTACAAATGTCGCCCATAATCATAAAGGTCGCTGTGCCGTCTCCAAAACATTGGGGCAGGTTGGGGCAGGCGGCTTCTTCGCAGACGGTGTAGAGTTTTTGTTTGCGTAGCGTGCCTTTGATACGCTCCACTTCGGCAGGGCTTGATAATTTGACACGAATCCAGTCGGGCTTTTTGGGGGCTTCAACGGTGGGAATGACCTTAATGGGAATGCGAGCGACTTTGTCATAGCCACGCAGTTTTTCGCCTTGGACGGCTTTTTTGGGGGCGGGTTTTGGGCTTGGGGTGTAAGTTTGGACGGTCATGGCTTGCCTATTTTTATAAAAATATGAAAATAAATTGGGGTATTTTACCTTATTTCAAGGTAAAAAGCGATGACAAAAATCAAGGCGTGGGGGTAGGGTTGTCGCCATAAACCCTTGTCGTTGATAGGGTTTTGTCATTTTTAAAGGCGGTCTGGGTATGGCATGGGCGTGGATTGGCAATGATGGATTGATTTGTTAAAATGGGTGTAAAAATTTGGGTGAGTTAAAGCTGTTTTTAAAAATAAAATAACCATTTGTCAAACTTGGTTGTTTTAGAATTATGGTTATTTTAAAATACTTGCAAATTGTAAATAGTGTTATCAAGGTTTAATGCATTCTAATTATTTAAAATTAAAATAAAAAGGTAAGTTCATGGATTTATTTAATGATATTTTTGACAATCAACCGCCAAATCAATTACCCATAGACCAATTAATCAAAAACGGTAACTTTATGAATACCGACTTTACCGCTTATCTGCACGATGACGGCAAAGGCGTGGTTATTGTGGTGCCATTTGGCAGGTTGTATTATTCGCCATGTTATTTTGATAAAAAATTCTGTGATGACCATTTGGCTTATTTATTGGCAGATGGCAATATCAACTGGCAACAAGACACCATTTATATGTATGGTAAAACGCACCCAATTCCCCGCCTGTCGGCATGGTATGGCGATAAGGATTGCCCTTATGCATATTCGGGCATTAGCCTTATGCCAAATGCTTGGACGGATGAGTTACTTACCATCAATCAGGTGTTATTTGATGTTTGCAAAAGGCGATTTAATAGCGTGCTGTTAAATCATTATCGCATGGGCGATGATTATATCAGCTGGCATAGCGATGATGAGTCGGAGCTTGGGGCAAATCCTTTGATAGCGTCGGTAAGTTTTGGGCAGACCAGACGATTTTTATTAAGGCTTAAAGACAATCATGCGGTAAAATTAGAATTGCCTTTATATCATGGCAGTCTGCTTGTCATGGCAGGGCAGATTCAGCACCATTGGCAACACGGCATACCCAAGCAAAAGCGAGCGCAGGGCAGTCGGGTGAATCTGACGTTTAGGAATATCAAAACACGCCAATAATCCAATGCTCCACGTGTCGCCTAAGCCCAACTCATACCCAATGCCAAACCTTGACAAATGGGTGGTATTTTTTAAATAAATATTGGCTATGGCAGAGAATTTTTTGAATTTGGGTGGATTTTAGGGTATGATAAAGGGGAGAAATTTAGGCGCAAACGCCTTTTAAATCAACGTCTAGGCACTTGATAATTATTGTAATAATGAAAATCATTGTCAAGCACTTATGACCTACTATCATGGAGAATTGCTATGTCGCAAATGCTAACCGAATACAGAGCCCACGTCGCCGAGCGTGAAGCCTTAGGCGTACCCCCACAGCCATTGACCGATGCCCAAACTGCCGATTTGGTAGAGCTCTTAAAAAACCCACCAGCGGGCGAAGAAGACTACTTGGTGGATTTGCTTGAAAACCGTGTGCCAGCAGGGGTTGACCAAGCTGCCTATGTAAAAGCCGCCTTTTTAAACGCCATTGTTAAAGGTGAAGCGACTTCTCCACTGGTTACCAAAGAGCGTGCGGTGTATCTATTAGGCACGATGCTTGGTGGTTATAACGTAGCACCACTCGTTGAGCTACTTGATGATGCCGAGCTTGGTGGATTGGCGGCAGAAGCCTTGAAAAAGACCCTGTTGGTATTTGATGCGTTCCATGACGTAGAAGAAAAAGCCAAAGCAGGTAATGCCAACGCCAAAGCGGTACTAGAATCATGGGCAGAAGCGGAGTGGTTTACAAGCCGTCCTGACGTGCCAAGCGAGATGACCATTACTGTCTTTAAAGTAACTGGCGAGACCAACACAGACGACCTATCTCCCGCCCAAGATGCGTGGAGCCGTCCTGACATCCCACTACACGCCAACGCCATGCTAAAAAATGCCAGAGACGGCATTACCCCAGAAAAAAATGGCGAAGTTGGTCCACTAAGCCAAATCAAAGAATTGATTGCTAAGGGCAATCCTGTTGCCTATGTGGGCGATGTTGTGGGTACAGGTTCTAGCCGTAAATCAGCAACCAACTCTGTACTTTGGTTCTTTGGCGATGACATTCCACACATTCCAAACAAGCGTGATGGCGGTGTGTGCCTAGGTGGTAAAATCGCTCCGATTTTCTTTAACACCATGGAAGATGCTGGGGCGTTGCCTGTTGAGATTGACGTTTCTGACATGAACATGGGCGATGAAGTTACTCTAAAAATTGACCACGCCACCGCAACCGTTACTGCATTCAAAGACGGCAATCAAATTGCCGAATCCAAACTAAAAACCCCTGTGCTACTAGACGAAGTACGTGCTGGTGGTCGTATCAACCTTATCATCGGTCGTAACTTGACAGGTAAGGCTCGTGAGTCGCTAGGTCTTGAACCGTCCACCTTGTTCCGTACCCCAGAACAACCTGCCGACACAGGTAAGGGCTTCACGCTAGCTCAAAAAATGGTCGGTCGTGCGTGTGGTCTGCCAGAAGGTCAAGGCATTCGCCCAGGTACCTACTGCGAACCTAAGATGACTACCGTGGGTTCACAAGACACCACAGGCCCGATGACTCGTGATGAGCTAAAAGACTTGGCGTGCCTAGGCTTTAGCTCCGACCTTGTCATGCAGTCGTTCTGCCACACTGCTGCTTATCCTAAGCCGATTGACGTTGTTACACACCACACCTTGCCTGACTTTATCATGAACCGTGGCGGTGTATCTCTACGTCCAGGGGACGGCGTGATTCACTCATGGCTAAACCGTATGCTACTGCCTGATACTGTGGGTACGGGTGGCGACTCGCACACTCGTTTCCCAATCGGTATCTCATTCCCAGCAGGTTCGGGTTTGGTGGCGTTTGCTGCCGCAACTGGTGTCATGCCACTGGATATGCCTGAGTCTGTTTTGGTTAAATTTAAAGGCAAAATGCAACCTGGCATTACTTTGCGTGATTTGGTACACGCCATTCCTTACTATGCCATTCAAGAAGGCGATTTGACCGTTGAGAAAAAGGGTAAGAAAAACATTTTCTCTGGTCGTATCCTAGAGATTGACTTGACCGAAATGGAAAATGACTTGACCGTTGAGCAAGCGTTTGAATTGTCTGATGCGTCTGCTGAACGCAGTGCAGCAGGTTGTGCGATTACCGTATCAGAAGAAAAAGTTGCCGAGTACCTACGCTCAAACATCGTCATGCTAAAATGGATGATTGCCGAGGGCTATGGCGATGCTCGTACATTGGCTCGCCGTGCTGAGAACATGCAAAAATGGCTAGACAACCCAAGCCTGCTAAAAGCCGATGCTGATGCCGAATACACCAAAGTGTATGAAATTGACCTTGCCGACATCAAAGAGCCAATCCTATGCTGTCCAAACGACCCTGATGATGCCAAATTGCTATCAGAAGTCGCTGGCGATAAGATTGATGAAGTGTTTATCGGTTCGTGCATGACCAACATCGGACATTTCCGTGCCGCAGGCAAACTATTGCAAGAAGTGCCAGCAGGTAGCCTAACCACTCGTTTGTGGATTGCACCACCGACCAAAATGGACGAACGCCAGCTGATGGACGAAGGTTATTACAACACCTACGCCCAAGCAGGTGCCAGAACCGAAATGCCAGGTTGCTCGCTATGCATGGGTAACCAAGCTCGTATCGCACCAAACTGTACTGCCGTCTCGACATCTACTCGTAACTTCCCGAACCGTCTGGGTCAAGGAGCCAACGTGTACCTAGCGTCTGCCGAGCTTGCATCAGTAGCATCGGTACTTGGTAAACTGCCAACCGTTGAAGAGTACATGGCGTATGCAGGCAAACTTGAATCCATGGAAGCTGAAGTTTATAATTACCTAAACTTCGACCAAATGGCTGAGTACACCGAAAAATCAGACAAAATCAGCGTGGCACAACTTGCTTAATCTGATTTGATAAAGCACCATAGCACATACCAGTCCCCAAAGGCACTTAGCTTTTGGGGACTATTTTGTGACAAGTTAATGGCGAAAAAACCAACAAACCTTTTATAGTAACATATACACGATAATTTAAAAACAGGAAAACCCAATGACTATAGAATTATCAAGCCTACCCCCTGCCGTACAAGCATGGGTAGCTACCTTACTTTTGATGAAGACATTCGCCTAACCAAATCGCATGACAGCCTGATTATTCAAGAGCCGCTTTTTGACATGGCACGCATGAAGCACGCCATTGACGACTACGAAACTAAAGAGCAGGCGTTGCAAAATGGATTGACTCTACCACAAGGCAAAAACGAAACCGAACTGCTTGCTTGGCTAGATGAAAATATCCCCACCCATTTGCCAAATGCCGATAAATTGGCTTATTTTTAACACAATAAAATCCCCAAAATCCCACAAAATTTGTTAAAATAAGCGATTTTTGCAAATTATACACACCATGCCAAACCCCACCCCTTTACGCAACACCTTTATTCCCACCACCGACCCGTCCGCAGGCTTGCGTTTGACGGAGATTTTTTACTCCTTGCAGGGCGAAGCCTTGGCAATGGGTTTGCCGACCATTTTTATTCGTCTGACAGGTTGTCCGCTCCGCTGCGTCTATTGCGACACGACTTATTCCTTTACAGGGGGCGAGCGTTGGGGGCTTGATACGATTTTGGAACACATCAAACAGTATCCTTGCAAACGCATTTGCCTAACAGGGGGCGAGCCACTTGCCCAGCCCAACGCCATTGCCTTGATGAAATTACTCCTTGATAACGGCTATGAAATTTCATTAGAAACGGCAGGGGCGTTGTCGGTCAAAGACGTACCCGTGGCGGTGTCAAAGGTTATGGATTTGAAAAGCCCATCATCGGGCGAAGTGGGTAAAAATCTGTGGGAAAATCTGAATTATCTCACCGACAACGACCAAATCAAAATCGTCATCGCCGACCGTGCCGATTATGATTGGGCAAAAGACGTTTTGCAAAAATACGAACTTGACAAAAAATGTGGTGTGGTGTGGTTTTCGCCCATGTTTAACATAGACGAGCGTAAATCGGACGTGCCAAATTTGGCGGTAGAGCTTGCCGAGTGGATTTTGGCGGACGGCTTGCCTGTGCGTTTTCAATTACAACTGCACAAAATCATCTGGGCGGACGCTAAGGGCAAATAAAACAAAAACCGATAATCAACATCGGCTTTTGTCTCATCTTATGCCATCTAATCAATCGCACACACCGCCAAATCCTTGATAATCAGTTGCAAACTCTGATTGCCCTGCCATTCGTTAATGTCTAAGGTAAACAAAATATGCACCGCACTTGCCCGATAATCCCATTCGTCCACGTCATAATTAAACCAAATGGCATCTATCGGATACTGCACGCCATCGGCTCGCAACGTCAGTTTTAAATGCCTATCTTTTAAAATGCGAAAATTAACCACTTCAAAGACCCCATCAAAGGCAGGGGGCAAAAAGCCATTACCCCACACGCTGACATTTTTTAGGGCATGGACAAAGGCTAAGCTAAAATCAGGCGGGGTCAGCACGCCATCGGTATACTTTAATTCACTAAATAGCTCATCATCAAAGCCGTCCACCACTTTCAAAAATTCTGCCTTAAACCGCTCAAAATCTCGCTTATGAATGGTCAAGCCTGCCGCCATCGCATGACCGCCAAAGTGCAAAATCAACTCAGGATTTGCCATCGCCACCGTCTCAATGGCATCACGGATATGCACGCCTGCGATAGACCGCCCCGAGCCTTTGATCAGGTCGTCATCACCCACCTTGTCAGCATCGGCAGGGGCAAAGACAATGGTCGGACGGTACAACTGTTCTTTGATACGCCCTGCCACGATACCAATCACGCCTTGGTGCCAGTTGTCTTGATATAGACAAATGGCTTTGGCAACACATTTGGGCTTATCATCGGATTCATCGGATTCATCGGACAAGTGTAGCTCGTCAATGATACTGCTGGCTTCATCACGCATTTGCGTTTCTATGGCACGGCGTGAGTGATTAAGACGGTTCAGCTCTATCGCCAAACGGTGTGCTTCGCCAAAATCATCAGTCAGTAGGCACTCCACCCCTGTTCGCATATTATCCATACGCCCTGCGGCGTTAATGCGTGGGGCAATGGCAAAACCAAAATCATCTGCTGTAATCTTACGCACGTCTCGCCCCGCCTGCTCCAAGAGTGCCAAAATCCCCACACAGCACCGCCCTTCCCGAATGGCGTTAAGTCCATGTGTTACCAAAATACGGTTATTTTGGTCAAGATGACCCACGTCCGCTATCGTCCCTAATGCCACAAGGTCAAGATATTTGGCGACTTGTGTGGTGGATTTGCCCATCTCACGGCGGATTTTGGCGACACGTCCCATGACATAGAACGCCACACCCACGCCCACGAGCCACTTACTGCCGAACTCACAGCCGACTTGATTGGGGTTAATGACCGCACTTGCTTTGGGCGAGCTACTGGTGGTCAAATGGTGGTCGGTAATGACGACATCAATACCCAGCTCGTCCGCTTTGGCAACCCCATCATGGCTTGATATGCCGTTATCCACCGTGATGATGAGTTTGGGGTCAAATTCATCTGCCCCATGTTCTACGATTTGGGGGGTTAGTCCATAACCAAACTTAAAGCGGTCCGGCACCAAAAACTGCACGTCCGCTCCCATCTCACGCAAACACCGCACCATGAGCGTGGTCGATGTCGCCCCATCGCAGTCAAAATCACCCACAATGAGTATGCGTTTATTCTCATCAATGGCACGACTGATGATATCCGCCCCCACGTCAAGTCCCAATAAATCACTCGCAGGCAGGAGCTTTGCCACAGACATGTCCATCTCATCAATACTGCCAATCTGTCGTGACGCAAGTAGTCGCCCGAGCGTCTCGCCAAACATCGCGGTTAGCTCATCAGGCACATCGCCTTGATGACGTGGGACAAGTGTCAGGTGCTTAGGGGTAAACCGTCCGACTTTATCAAAGGCACGCTCAAAATCCTGCACACTCGTGTTGGTCAGGTGCGACAAATTGGCATTGGCAAACTTTTGCGTGCTTGTCACTTGGGCAGGCTTGGGTAGGCTTGGCGATGGATAGCCATCAAAAGGACTGTCATCGTCTTGGCGATTTTGCGTACTCATTACTTACTCTCTTTTTCTTTTGCATTTGTCTTTGTGGTTATTTTAGCACAGTTTTTTAACACAGTTTCGCCAAAACTTGCCCAAAGTCAAAAACTTGTCCCAAATCATGAATATAAATTTACATACTGATACATTTTGTTAGCAACTTTATTACAATACAATCATCAGGCTGTGGTATGATTTGTTTTATTATCAGTCTTTTTTATTTTATTACATTCTGGAGCTTATCATGAATTTTAGCGAACTTAGTACAGACACATTGGTTGTCAAGGATGTCAGTGGACTTGACCTAGACAAGATAGAACGTGAATGCAAAGAACTTGCCAAATCTCGTGCCAAAATCTCAGCAGGCGTTGCCATCGTTCCCATTCCTTTTTTGGACGTGGCGGTAGACGTGGGTATGCTCACCAAGCTACTACCCCAAATCACTGAGCGTTTTGGTCTAGAAGACAAAGACACCGCCGAAGCCCGCGAGAAAAACATCAAAGAAAAAGTACTTGCTGTGGGCGGACTGGTCGCCACACGTGGTATCGTCAATAAAACTGTACAGGGCTTTGGCGGGCGTATCATCGGCAAACAAGTCGCCAAATATGTACCCCTAGGCGGTCAGATTGTCGCGGGGACGATTGGTTATATGATTTTTAAAAGAATCGCCTTTGATCATATTGAGCGTTGCCACAAAATTGCCCAAGAAGCACAACAAAAAGGCACTCAACAAGCCAAAGCAACCCCAACAGCTTGATTTGAAACATAAAGCAAGGTTTTCGCCTTGCTTTTTTATGATGAAGATTTATAATAAAACTTGACAGTCATCAATTATTCCCATTTTTACCAACACCGCCTATTTTACCCATTGTAATAATAATCACTTTTACTGTTTACAACTTTTTGCCGTTTTTTAACAAAGATTTTCTATTTTGGCATAATAAATCATCAGCTTTGGTTTGAGAAAATTTGTTAAAAAGGATAAAATATACCCTGTTTTTTGGGCATGGTTTTTCATGTCTTATTCAAAATCCAGACAAATTTTGTCATTTTGTCAAGCCAATCCAACATCTACAATCCCAATAATAAGGTATCGCCATGACATTTGTAGTAACTGATAACTGCATTCTTTGTAAATACACCGACTGCGTTGAAGTCTGCCCTGTGGACTGTTTTTATGAAGGCCCAAACTTTTTGGTCATCAATCCTGATGAGTGCATTGACTGTGCTTTGTGCGAACCTGAATGCCCCGCCAATGCCATTTTCTCCGAAGATGAAGTGCCAGCAGGTCAAGAAGAATTCATCAAAATCAACGAAGAACTCTCTGCCGAATGGGCGAACATCACCGAGAAAAAAGACGCCCTACCCGACCATGAAAAATGGGACGGCGTGGCAGGCAAAATCCAGTATTTAGAACGCTAATTTTTAAAAATCATTCACAAACCCACGAGACATCATGACACACACCATGCCCCCTTTTGATTTATCCGCCTTGCCTACCGACAAGCCCTTGACCATTGGCATTGTCGCAGGGGAAGTGTCGGGCGATGCGTTGGGGGCGGATTTTATGGCAAAGATGAACGCCATTTATCCGAGCATTCGCTGGATTGGCGTGGGCGGTGAGCTGATGACCAAGGCAGGACTTGACTCAATCATTGACATGACTCGCCTATCGGTCATGGGTATTGGTGAAGTGGTCAAGCATTTGCCGGATTTATTGCTTGCCAAAAAAGAGATTTTAGATGAGTTTTTGTCCATTGGCATTGATATTTTTGTGGGTATTGACGCCCCTGATTTTAATTTACGCCTTGCCAAGAGTCTCAAACAAAAATCAGTCATCAAGCCCATTTTTTGTGTGCAATACGTCAGTCCAAGCGTGTGGGCGTGGCGTGAAGGGCGTATCACGGGCATTAAATCTGCCACCGATTTGGTGCTGTGTCTATTCCCTTTTGAGACGGCGGTCTATGACAAGCATGGACACCCTGCGGTGTGCGTGGGACATCCCTTGCTTGACAAGATACGCCCTGATGAGCGGTCGTGGCGTGAGATTTATGATGAATTTTTGAACGATTATAGCCCACTATTCCCCGAACTTGCTCGCCTACGACACAGCCCCGCTCGCCCCATCTGCGTGATGGCAGGCTCTCGCACCAGTGAGATTAACGCCATTTTGCCCCTGCTCATTGGGGCAATGGATAGACTGGACAAGGCAGGCGACCACACTTTTATCCTGCCTGTGGTCAGCCACGAACACGCCCATTTGGTCAAAACACTCATCAAAGAGCAAGCGGTACATCTACTGGACAAATGCCACATCATCTTTCCCCAAACCGCCAAAGACGGTCAAGCAGGGCGACTGCCGACCACGCTCTCACTGTCTCAAAATGTGATGAGCGCCTGTGAGCTGACCATCTTAGCGTCAGGTACGGCAACTTTAGAGGCTCTGCTACTGCACCGCCCGATGGTCGTGGTGTATAAGGTCAATGCCCTAACCTACGCCATCGCCAAGCGATTGGTTAAAATCCCCTATGTTGCCCTGCCCAACATCCTAGCCTATAACCAAACAGGGCAAGCTGTCGTGCCAGAGCTTATCCAAGATGACGCAAATGCCGACAACATCGCCCGTCATGCTCTGGACGTACTGGCAAATCCTAGCGAACAAATCGCCAAACTTACTCGCACCACGACCCAACTTCGCACCGACAGTCGCCATGATGTTGCCGTTAGTGTACTTATGCACTTTTTTAATCAAAAAAATGTGTTATAATATACGCCAACATCAAAAATTGTTTGTTGGGTTTGATTGATATTCATTTAAATATCCATTCACACCAACAGCCTTGCAATTTTTGAAATTTTTCTAGGGTGTGCCTGTCTTTTGTATTTGCAATGAAAAATGAGAAAAATCGCACGTTTTTCAAGGAAAAAACGCAGGCTGATAGTCATTCTATCAGACAAGTTTTTGACGAAGAAAAACAAGATTTAGCCATTTTTCATGCAAAAACATCGTTTTCTTTCTATAAATGCTCTAAAATATGAATTGTGTTATAAAGGGCAGGCACGCCCTACATAATAAACAATAATTCACCAAAATCTACGCAACTTGGGATTTTGGTCGTTTTTATTTGTCTTTTACCATCATTTATCAATTAATACCCAAGAAAGGTGCCTTATGACCACGACCGACAAAACCAAAGAAGCCAAAGCCCTAACCCGTGAAGAGAAAAAACGCCAAACCCGTCAAGCTTTCTATAATGCCGTGCTTGACCTATGCATGATGGGGCAAGGGTTTAGCTCTATCAGCCTACGTCAGGTAACCCGTGAAGTGGGCGTGGTGCCAACCGCCTTTTATCGTCATTTTGATGACATGGAAGAGCTGGGCAAATCATTGGTAGAAGACGAACTGGGTGATGCTCTATCAACCCTGCGTGAGCACATGCAGTTTGGCAAAAAACGCACCTTTGAACGCCAAATCGCCAAAAGCGTGCAACTATTTTTCAAAGCGGTGGACGCTCAGCCACGCTACTGGCAATTCATCGCTGCCGAGCGTTTTGGTGGTTCAGAAGCGGTTCGCCGTGCCATCAGCGAACAAATCAAAACCTTTGCCAAGGTCATGAGTGAAGACCTAGCCCTACAACCCTCTTTTGAACATGTCAGTGCCAGCGACCGTTATTTGCTTGCCGAGATTGGGGTAAACTTAAGTTTCTCATGGATTATCGACTGGCTAGATTTGACCTATGCCCCCGAGCTTGAAGACGATGAAGAGACCAAGCCTGTTGATAGCGACCTAGAACAAGCCAAAGAGGCCATGCTGTTGCATTGCACTCGCCAAATGCAAATGATTCTCTACGGTGCCTATAACTGGAAATCTACCGAAGAGACAGTGTTGGATGAAAATGTAAAATAAATCAACTCCACACCAAAAGCTGATAGCCTAAAAGCCGATAATCTAGACTTAGTTATCGGCTTTTTTATATGCCAAAATCATCTGTGCCAACTCATCATCAGCAAAAAAGTAAGCAGGCGGTACATCTAAGGCTTTGGCAATGTTATTTAATGTGGTCAAATCAGGCAAATGCACACCCTTTTCATAGCGATTAATGCGTGAGCTTGCCACAAATTCATCCAAACCAATGGCGATGCCTAACTGCTCTTGGGTAAGATTTTTAGCCTTGCGAGCCACCTTAAGACGCCGTGTAAATATCTGTTGCAAACTCATAACTTTTACCCTAGATTAAAAAGTTACGAATTTCGTATATTTTACTTGATTTTTTACTACGAATATCGTAGTATTAATCACGTTCTTTCCCATCAATAGGAGTTTTTATGAAAAAACTTATGCAGATTGCTTTGCTCAGTGGCGGTCTATTTTAGCAATAACCGCTTTTGCTGGCTGGTCATCATTTAACTACGCAAACACCCATAATAAGGTTTTTGCCATACCTAGTGGTAATATTGTCTGTGGCGGTGATAATATTACCAGTTCTGGCAACGCCCTTACTTGCTACATTCAAAACGTTGCCAAAAAACCTGCAAAATGCAGTGAAGGCGTTGGATTGGAATTTACCTTAAACCAAACTGGCAAAGGCAAACTTCAATGCACCAATCATGAATTTGAGCCTGAAAACGAAGCAGAAGATATTACAAAGATTATCCCTTATGGTTCGTCAATCAACGGCAACGGTTGGACTTGCACTAGCCAAACCACAGGCATGAGATGTGTGAATAAATCAGGGCACGGTTTTCAGTTAAGCAAAAGCAAACAAACCTTGTTTTAATTTCCAAACAAAAAACCGATTAATTCACTTAATCGGTTTTTTATCGTTTAATTCAACCAAACTCAATCAATCGGCGGAGTATAAGTACCATTTTTAATATCATCTTTGATACGCTCGGCTTCTGCCAGCACTTGCGATAATAAGGCTTGCACGTTTTCAAGCGTGGCGATTGGGCTTAGTGTGGTCATCTTTAACGACTGCACATTTTGACGGCTATCAATCACACGGGTTACGCCGATGTTGGCTTCCCCACGGGCAAACAGCTCGTCCGCTACATTTTGATTTAGGCTATCAATAAACTCATCAGGATAGCCAGTTGGCACAACACGGAACAAGACAGACGCAAATTGTGGCTCAACAAGTAGCTCCAAGCCGTCCGTGTTACGGATATAATCCGCCACTTCTTTTGTCAAATTTACCCCGTGGTCAATCATTGAACCGTACAGCTCTTCGCCCAACGCCTCCACCGTGAACCATAATTTTAACGCATCAAATCGGCGAGTGGTCTGCAAAGACTTTGACACCAAGTTTGGCACGCCATGCTCTTCGTCATAAGCTGAGTTTAAATACTCGGCTTCATAGTGCATAAAGCGGTAATTTTGCTCGTCTTTTAACAAGAACGCACCGCAAGAAATGCTTTGGAAATAGTGCTTATGAAAATCAAGCGTAACCGAATCGGTCAGCTCAATGCCGTCTAGCATAGAGCGGTAATCGTTGGATAGCAATAACGCCCCACCCCACGCCGCATCAACGTGTAGCCACGCTCCGAATTTGTCGCACAAGGCACGGATTGTCTTGATGTCATCAATCGCCCCTGCGTCAGTCGTCCCTGCCGTTGCCACCACACACGCCACGATGTTGCCTTTGGCGTGCAAGTCCGCCATGATGTCGGCTAGGGCGTTGGTATCCATTTGGGCATTGTCATTGACAGGCACGGTAACGACTGAGGCAAAGCCCATGCCCATCATCGCCATGTTTTTTTGTACGGAGAAATGAGCATTTTCTGAGCATAGCACTTTGACTTTTTTCATCGCATCAGGCGGAATGCCATCACGCTGTACCGACCACGCTTTGCCGTTGTCGTCTTGATAATTTTTGCTAATCGCCCAATCACGAGCCAGTAGCACGCCCATAAGATTAGACTGTGTACCGCCTGATGTGAACACGCCTGCCTGCCCTGCCCCATAGCCGACCTTTTGGCGTAACCAGTCAATGAGCTGAACTTCCATGAGCGAGCCTGCAGGCGACTGATCCCATGAGTCCATTGATTGGTTGGTGGCGTTGATGAGCACTTCGGCAATTTGTGAAGTTACCATGGTAGGACAATGCAAATGAGCGAGCGAATGGGGGTGATGAACTTTTAGACTTTTGTTTAAAAACAGCTCCACAAGGCGGTCAAGCGATTTTTGTACGCCCAAACCTTCTTTTTGCGGATTAAAGCTGATTTGCGAACGAAGCTCTTTAATGCTACCGCCTGTGTACATTTTGTCGTTTTTAAGCCATGCCGTTACCGCTTTGACAGCGTCCGTCATCGCACGTTCATAATCGGCGATTGACTGGCTATCATTGCAAAGTAGGGCTTGGCGGTGTTGTTCAAAAGTTGGCATGGCTACATCCTATAAAGTAAAAAATGCTTTATTTTAGCATATTTGCATCATTTAATACACCTTATTATTTTCGGTTAATTCATTGATTTTTTGCACCACCTGATAGCCCACTTCATCATTTATTTCAAAAAACCGCTTGGCACAAGCAATCTTAAACCGCTCTTCCCACTTCAGTTTATCAACCACCACCCCATCTTGAATGGATTTATCGCCTGTATTTTTGGTCTCAGCAATAAAATAAACCTGCTCGCCATTTTTATTGATGACAACCGCCCAATCAGGATTATAATTACCGATTGGTGTTGGGATTTTAAATTTTTTGGGTAATTTAAAGTAAAATGCCACTTGCTCATCATAATTCTCACAATCGGTTGCAAATTGATGTTCAGTTTTTGAATCCAAATCCAACACGCCATTATAAATGGTTTTTTCCATTTTATTGATATAAAAAGTGTATTGATTGGCATAAATTTTATAAGTCTCAAACAGATTTTGTTCATAAACTTCATCTAATTTTTGATAATAAATGCCGTTTTTCATCAAATCATACAGTTCATTATTGATGATTTCTGCCACAATTTCAATAAAGCGTTGTGGGTTATTTTTTACTTCATCAATCCGCCCAGATTGTTTTAAAATCTCAACCAAAGTTTGACGAGTTAATCCCGTCTTATTTTGCAATGTCTTTAAGATATCAGGTATGGCAATTTTTTTGTCCAAATACTGATAATCAGAATAAATTTCTTCTGCCTGTACGCCCGTTTCACTATTTTGAATGAGTCTTGCTTTTTTGATTTCAATTTTTGGTTTGGTAATGACTGGCATTTTATTTAATGCTTGGCCTGCCAGTTTAATCAATTCATCACTATCAAATGCAACACGATATTTGGTTTTTTGGCGAATACGCTCCCAAATTTGTAAAAATAGTGGGTCGGTAAACGCATCAAAACGATAAGTTACCGTGCGTTCATTTTTAGCGTCTTTGATATTAGATTTTTCAAATTTAATACCACAATCATCAATATATTCCTGCTGTAAACTGCTGGCAAATTGCTCATAACTTTCATTGGGAATCACGGTCAAAATATTAACCTGTTCATCATAAATTCGTTCGCCTTTTTGATTCACAGGCAAACGAAGTCCACGCCCAATTTCTTGGCGTTTTTTGATTTGTGAAGTTGTTTCATTTAAAGTACAAATCTGAAAAACATTGGGATTATCCCAACCTTCTTTTAATGCCGAATGGCTAAAAATAAATCGCACAGGCTCATCAAGCGACAATAACCGCTCTTTATCCCTCATAATCAATTCATAAGCATTGTTATCATCTTTGGTTGTGCCGTTACTATTTTTGGCATTGCCTTTTTTGTCTTGGCTAAAATAGCCATTATGTACGCCACTTGCTGATTGTTTGGTTTCTAATTCATACAATTCTTCAAACCACTCATAAAACTTACCAATTTCACCTTGTGCATTGGTGCGATAATTTTCCACTTTATCAATAAAAAATAGCGACAATACTTTAATGCCTAATGGATTTAACTGCTTTTCACGCTGCAGATGTGTTTTAATCGTGGCGTGAATTTGCTGTTTCATCATATCATCTTTAAGATAATCCAAATTTACGCCACAGGCAATTTCTATACCATTAGAAAATCTAACTATTTTGTTTTCTAAATCAATGCCTGTAACCATAAATCCTTGATAGTTGGGATTTTGTTTTGATAGTTTATATAAATCATGATTTTTGTCATTGGTTGTTACAGTAACAACTTTTCTTTTCAATTCTTTATTTTCATTAACATCAATAAGTATTTTTGCTTTTAATCCGCCTTTATTGATGACTTCTTTTAATTCAATAAAAGCATTATTTTTATCCTGCGACACCACAGAATTGACGACAATTTGTTTTACCAAATTCTTTTCAAATGCTTGTACAGGATTTAGGCTATACACTTTATTGATAATTTCTTTATGCGTTGCCGAATATCCAACCGCAAATAATGGATTTAAATTTTCAATGGCATTTTTGCGTTTATCACTGCTGATATTTTGTGGTTCATCAATAATAATGATTGGGTTTGTTGCTTGGATTAACTCCATTAACACGCCATTTTCTCGCTGTTGATTGATGATGTTGCTTTCTTTTTCAAAAGATTGAATATTCATCACCAAAATTTCAATATGTGTGCTTGTCGCAAAATGTTTTAATGCATTGGTTTTTTGACCGCTATATTCGCCATAATGATAAATTGGCGAATTAAATTCATCTTTAAAATAGGCTTTTGTGCTATTTAAAGTTTGCAATACACCTTCACGAATGGCAACACTTGGCACAACAATGATAAATTTTCGCCAGCCATAGCGTTGATAAAGCTCAAAAATGGTATTTAAATAAACAAAAGTTTTGCCCGTACCCGTTTCCATTTCTACGCTAAAATACAAATTATCCAACTTATCAGACAAAGAAAGCTGATTTTGTGTTTGGATATTTTTTAAATTATTAAAAATATCATCTTTGGATAATGATAATTCATTGGCAATCACACGCACATTGTCTTTATCCGATAAGCTAAAATCATCTTGATGATGCGTGATTTCGCCTTGAAATAAATCCACGATACTATCAATCGCCTGTTTTTGATAATCTAAATGCTCATATTGAATTTGCATTAACTATTCCCCCAATAATTAAATACTTTCAAAATTTAGTCCAGCATCTTTAAATTGCAAAATCACATTGGATTTTTCACTGTCATTTAAAAATGCTTTGTCCAATACAACGGTTTTGGCAGGTTTTTTATCAATAATGGCATTAAACTTATCTTGGGATAATGAATTTAGCACAATGGCGTACGATTTATTTTCACAAGTTAGCCAATAAACACCCTTTTCAAAGTGAATATCTGCCGTTAATTTTAATCCCATCTTTAATAGCAATTCATAGACAATATCCATCTCATTGGCATTATCTTTTAGGAGATCAATATACATTTCTAATTGCTTGGCAATATCATCATCGTCAATTTGCCACGCTTTAAAATTACTATCACTTAGTTTAAATACCTTAAATCCTATATCAAGGGCTTTATCAGGATTTTCGGCTTTGATTTTTGCCCCTGCACGGCGAATGCGTTCTTTGGAGATATCGCTAATGGTTTTAAATCCAGCTTTATAGGCTTCGCTTTTTTCATCGGTTAATTCTGGTAATTGCACCATTATAAACTGACGATTACCGTTATCTTCTGAGTTTAATTGCATGACAGCGTGGGCGGTGGTTGCCGAACCTGCGAAAAAGTCTAGGGTTATATCGTCCTTTTTGGTTGTTAAAAATAGAATATTTTTAATTAATTTTACAGGTTTTGGTGTATCAAAATAACTTTCTCCATTAAATAATTTTCTTAATTCTTGGCTCGCTTCTTGGTTATGTCCAACATCATTATATTTCCAGATAGAAGTTGCTTTTAATCCGTCTTGAACTTCGCTTAAAAATCTTTTAATTCTTGGAACATTTCCGCCATTTTCTCCAAACCAAATACGATTATCGGCAACCATTTCTAAGAATTTGCTTTCCGAAACTCGCCAACTTCTGCCACTTGGCGGATTATGTTTAGTACCGTTTGGTGTGGTAATTGTATAAATACCGCTTGACTGAACATCTTTTCTTAATAAATCACCAGAAGTCCAAGCACCCCTTGTATCATTATCAATATTTTTATACCTTGAATTTAACTCATCTGTTCTTGGCAATAATGCAATATTTAAAAATTCTGCATTTTTTGCATAACATAAGATATGGTCGTGATTTTCGGAAAAATATTTAGCATCATTTTGCGGACTAAATTTTTTCTCCCAAATAATATTACTAATAAAATTCTCCCCACCAAAAATCTCATCACATAATAATTTTAATTGAGCCTGTTCATTATCATCAATACTAATAAAAATCACGCCATCATCAGAAAGTAAAGTATGAGCCAAATGCAAACGGGGCAACATCATATTCAGCCAATTAGAATGATAATGCCCATTGTCTTTGCTATTCTTTTTAAAGGATTTTAATAATTCGCCATTGATATTTCTATCGCCTGTGGCAATTTCATACTCTTTTTTGCTTTGGCTAAAATCATCGTGATAAATAAAGTCATTGCCCGTATTATAAGGCGGGTCAATGTATATCATTTTGATTTTGCCTGCATAGGATTTTTGTAATATTTTTAGGGCTTCTAAATTATCACTTTCAATAAAAATGTTTTGTGTGGTATCAAAATCCACACTCTCGGCAGGACAAGGAATGAGCGTGTTACTGGTGGGGCGTTGTAGGGCTTGATAGGCGGTTGATTTTCCCGCCCAATTTAAGCCGTAGCGTTCGTTTTGGGCAGGGTGGTCGCCCAGTAGGGTTTTGAGTTTTTCTAGGTCTAGGGTGTTTTCGGAAAATATTTCGGGGAGAATTTGGCGAAGTTTGGTTAATTTTTCACCAAAAAAGTCGGTATTATGGGCAGTTTTTAGGCTGTTGGTTGGTTGGTTGGTTGGTTGGTTGGTTGGTTGGTTGGTTGGTTGGTTGGTTCATTTTGCGATTTTCCATAGCAAGTGTCAAGTAAAATTTTTTATTTTAACAAATTTTTTGATAAACATAAAGCCAGTTTTTGGCAAAAATAAAGGCGTACCATTTAGCACGCCTTTATTTTTAAATGACAATTAACGCCTAGCCACGAACCGCTTTTACCGCTTCGCCCACCGCCTTTTTAAAGCGAGTGATGACCTGCTCACACTCTTCACGAGTAATGGTAATCGGACACAATAAACGCACCACCGTACCGCCACGACCACCACGCTCCAACAACAGCTTATTATCAAAGCACGCTTTTTGGATAGCGACCGCAAGCTCACTGTCGGCAGGGTATGACCCCATATGGTCGGCGGATTTACGCTCGTCCACAATCTCAATACCAGTCATCAAGCCACGTCCACGCACATTGCCAATACAGGGGAATTCTTGTGCAATTTTACGCAGTTCATCACGCAAAAACTCGCCTTGAATGCGTGAGTTTTCGGCAAGGTTGTTGTTGGTGATTTGTTCTAGGACATTATAGCCTGCCGCCATGGCTAGCTGATTGCCACGGAATGTGCCTGTGTGTCCTGCTGGTGCCCATGCGTCAAACTTTTTGTTAATGGCAAGCACGGCAAGGGGCAAACCACCGCCCACCGCCTTGGACATGACGACCACATCAGGGACAATCTCGGCGTGCTCAAAGGCAAACATCTTGCCAGAGCGGGCAAAGCCTGCTTGCACTTCGTCTAAGATTAGCACGATGTCGTGTTTTGCGGTAACTTCACGAATTTTTTGGAGCCATTTTTTGGGAGCAGGGACAACACCACCTTCGCCCTGAATGGCTTCTAGGATAACGGCAGCAGGCTTGACCACGCCACTTTCTACATCTTCGATGAAGTTTTCAAAATAATAAGTCAAAGCGTCCACGCCTGCCTCACCGCCAAGCCCTAGCGGACAGCGGTATTCGTGTGGATAAGGCATAAACTGCACGCCCGCCATGAGATTACCCACTTTTTCTTTGGCGGATAGGTTGCCTGTCATGGCAAGCGAGCCATGCGTCATGCCGTGATAACCGCCAGAGAATGCGATGACATTATCACGCCCTGTATAGGTTTTGGCAAGCTTGATGGCAGCTTCTGTACCGTCAGCCCCTGTTGGACCGCAAAACTGCAAGACAAAATCTTTTGGAAAAAATGACAACAATTTTTCGGTGAATGCATCTTTGATTGGCGTAGTGATGTCAAGGGTATGCAGTGGCAAACCGCTTTCTAGCACGTCTTTGATGGCATTGATGGTGGCAGGGTGATTGTGTCCTAGGGCTAGCGTACCTGCTCCTGCTAGGCAGTCAAGGTATTCGTTGCCTTCTACGTCAGTAACCCAGCATCCTTGTGCTTTGGCGATTGCTAATGGAAGTTTGCGAGGGTAGCTACGGACATTTGACTCCATCTGGTTTTGACGAGTCAAGTAGTAGTCGTTGGTTGCACCGTCTTTGGGGGCTGTTGGGGCATGATTTACAGAATGAACGCTCATATCGGATTACCATCTCAGATAAGGGTTAAAAGAAAAACCTATGAATACAATCTCAATCTTATCAATCACATATGAAAATTTGATGACTGTATCCCTAAACCCAAACCCAATTTATCAACTAAAATTTGGGTTTAACAAGGTCATGACGTTCGGCGTGTGGTTCAATGGACCATAAAGGAAAAATGAAAATCCATTGCACACCAGTTTTGCAAGAGTAATCATAAATAATGATTTGACCGCTTGCACGGCAATAATACTTTTAAACTTAATGGAACAAATGTAAACTTATCAAAAATTTAAAAGTGGCAAATTATAGCACATGTTCAAAATTTGACAACTAAAATTTCATTTTGCTACCGATTTAAGTTATTGTATCATGGTTTTTTAGGACAAAACAAAAAGTTACTGATAACCAACATTTACATACATGATGAAAATTTTTTAAATTTCCTTTAAAATTTTGCAAAAGTCAAGTTGCCAATGACCTTACTTCTAATCAAGTTAAAAAAAACCCCCAAAACCCTTTGCAAAATCCGCCAAATGGGTGTATAACTATATCTTTGCCAACCACTCTTTATTGTAAGGATTTTTCATGACCTTATCCCTTAACAAAGACAAAATCCGCTTTTTGCTCTTAGAAGGCGTGCATGACAACGCCCTAAAAGTGCTAAACGAAGCTGGCTACACCAACATCGAATACATCAAGACCGCCCTTGATGAAGATGAACTCATCGAAAAAATCAAAGACGCCCATTTCATCGGTATCCGCTCACGCACCCAGCTCACTCGCAAGGTGCTAGAATCTGCCGAAAAACTCATCTGCATTGGCTGTTTTTGTATCGGTACCAACCAAGTGGATTTGGACGCCGCCTTAGAGCTGGGCATTCCCGTCTTTAACGCCCCCTACTCAAACACTCGTTCGGTTGCTGAGCTGGTGCTTGCTGAGACCATCATGCTCATGCGTGGCATTCCTGAGAAAAATGCGGTCGTCCATCGTGGCGGCTGGAACAAATCTGCCAAAGACAGCTATGAAGTGCGTGGCAAGACCATGGGTATCGTGGGCTATGGCTCTATCGGCTCACAGCTGTCCGTCCTGTGCGAAGGACTGGGCATGAAAGTCATCTATCATGACGTACTAACCAAACTGCCACTGGGTAATGCCGTGCAAGTGGGCAGTTTTGATGAACTCCTAGAAAAAGCTGACGTGGTAACTCTACACGTCCCTGACCTGCCTAGCACCCGTAATATGATGACCGCTCGTGAATTTGGCAAGATGAAAGACGGCTCGTTCTTTATCAACGCTGCTCGTGGCGGGTGTGTGAATATTGACGACTTAGCTGCCGCCTTGGAGAGTGGCAAACTGCTCGGGGCTGCCATTGACGTGTTCCCCAAAGAGCCAAAATCGGCTGATGAAGAGTTTATCTCGCCCCTTCGTGCCTTTGAGAACGTCATTCTCACCCCTCATGTCGGCGGTTCTACCCAAGAAGCCCAAGCCAACATCGGCTTAGAAGTCGCTGACAAATTCGTCCGCTACTCTGACATGGGCGACACGACAAGTAGCGTAAACTTCCCCAACGTCTCCATTCCATTCACGGACAAGAGCCACCGCCTGCTACACATTCACCAAAACGTCCCTGGTGTACTCTCGCAGGTCAACGCCTCCTTTGCGGACGCTGGCATCAACATCACCGCCCAGTCAATGATGACTCGTGGCGATGTCGGCTATCTGGTCATGGACGTGGACGACAACGACTCTGCCAAAGCCCTAGAACGTCTGCGTGCCATTCCCCAGACCATTAAGGTGCGTGTGTTGTTTTGATTGTGCATTCTAAATAACCCAAAATAAAACCACTCGTGATGAGTGGTTTTATTTGTTTATGGCTCTCTGCACGATATTGGCGTATATTTATCTTTCCAACCAGCTGATCTTTCTTCTAACATGCATGACCACTGTCCGTCTGCACTACGCACCATAGATATTTTTGACCCTGTTAGTGCCTTATAAGACTGCTTACCAAATTCGGCGGTTAGTTTATTAAACCTACCTCCATTGACATCAATACTGGCAATATACACCAAGTTGGATGCAGGGTCTTCGGTCATGCCGATATACTCATAATCATCATCACTTTTTGCAACATCTGGATCTAATGTTGGCAATCTCCCATCTGACAAAATGGAGTCAATGATGGTACGTGCCGCATTGATCTCATAATGTACACGGTTCACCTGAGCTTTGGCGATGTAGTCTTGATACATGGGCAGGGCAATCGCCGCCAACGTCCCGATGATTGCCACCACAATCATCAGCTCAATGAGCGCAAATCCAGCTTGTTGTAATGTTGGGTTGTTTTTCATGGCAGTTTCACAAATAAAATAATATTTGATATAATTAAAGCAATTTTCGTACCAACTTAATACACCATGAAACCATTCGCTTCTCTCGTCAAAGCCAAAGCAAAAGCCAGTTTTATTCATTTTCTTGTTTGCCTGACTATCTTTTTACTGTTATTGGCGTGGGTGTGGTTTTTTGCCTACCCTGATTTTTATTTTACGATGGCAGGGGCAGTGCAGGGTCTCACTTTGGTGTTTTTGGTGGACGTAGTACTAGGGCCTCTGCTGTCTTTTTTGGTGTATAATCCTGCCAAATCCAAAAAAGAAATCATCTCTGACTTTGTCATCATTGGAGCGGTACAGCTTGGGGCATTGATTTATGGTACTTATACATTATACCAAGAAAAACCCTCTGCTGTCATTGTCTATCCTAACAGTACCGCCTCGGTCATCGGTCATCGTGAGCTGGCAGATTTTGAGTTGGGTGATTTATCCGCCTATGGCAAACTTGGCAAATTACCCATCGCCATCTATCACCCTATCAACAAAGATAAGCCCTACACCACCCTTCATGCCATGCCAGATGTTATCCAAAGCACGGACATCGCCACACGCAAAACCTTAGCCATAAGCGATGACGACACCCAAGCCTTACAAGACATCGAATCCAAATACGGTAAAGTCTATATCATTAGTCTGATGGCAAAATATAATGGAGCTTATATCGCTCTTGATGAGAATTACACATTTGTTGCCAAATTTGGTGAAAAACCCATTTCATGATTGCGGAGTTGCCTTATATCCACCGACTTTAGGCGGTGGTTTTACAGCAACGGAGGATAAAAAAATCCCCATCTGGGGATTTTTTGGTTCATCATTCTTTGACTTTGAGATGTACCCATGATACATCTTGCCATTGGATATAGGGGTGAATAGGTTGTCTACTGATAATCGGTGGCATATGATCGCCCACCACAATCACCTCCACGCCTTTCATACTCGGCTTGGCCAGTAACTCCCCAAGCCCATCAAAATACTGAGCGTTTAGACGAAAATTGTTACAAATATCCCCCTTAGGGATGCCATATTTATCACAATCAAATCTAGGATTTACCATGTCTTTTTCGGCAAACGGCGAATGACTGGTTAGTGTTAGCCAATAATAAAATAGCTTATCATTGGTAGCAAATTCCTGCTCTACCACATCAAACAACTCACTATCACAGATACCATTAAAAGGCGAACAATGCTTACGGTCATTGTACTGCTCGGCAAAAACCAACTTCTTAAAACCCATATGACGGTATAAAATATCACGCTCATAGATACCACTAAACCCTGCGTGCATACCCACTGTCTGATAACCTTGTGCAGATAGGCGTTGGGGTAGGCAACCCTCAAAGGGCGTATCATCCAACTTCCTAAACCCATAGCCACCCTCCACATCAAGCTGACACAGCTCTCTGAGCTCTCCCTCTACGGTCGCCCCCGAAAACCCAAAATACCCCGTATCCACAAACTCAAAATGCTCGCTACGGTCGTACAGTCCTGCCAATATGTCTTTTTGAGCCTCGCTGTCTCGTGCCACACCCCATGACTCCGCCACGACAAACAGCATCTTGTTTGGCAAGTTGCGTGGTACATCACCGATATCCACACCCTTATCGCCTGTTACCTTATCGCTGTTTTCGGCAGTTACAATAGGACGGCTAATAGGAATGGTAACACCTTGTTTATCTACCCCAAGATGATGGGAGATGTAGGCGATGTCAGTTGGCATCATCTCTGGTATTTTACCAAAATGCTCCGCAAACTCACTACCTACCATCCACTGATATCGCTTATACTGGCTGTGAATATAAAAAAAGTCTGATTGGGCAAACCGCTCCGCCTGAGCATGAGTGGCGTATCTATACTCATTAAATTTATGGTATGCCAATCCACCGATAACCGCCCAAAACAGCACCAGCACAAACGATGATTTTTTGACAAACCATTTTTTTGATAAATAAATCATGGCGACAGGTATGATTACCATACAGACCACCACAAGCCCTGCCAGTAGCATATAGCGAGCAGGGGCATTGACCAAAAATGGGGCAAGCGAGATGGCAGCAGCCATATCCAAAAAAGGAAACAGTTGCATCGCCATCATCATCGCATCAATGAGAGCCACAATAATAAAGGCAAACACCCCCAACCACTTTGCCACACGATAGGGTAATGCCCATAGCACACAGACTGGCAGATAGTCCACATTGATAAGCGGACGAGCAATGCCTGTCAAATACGCCCCAAGCAAAAACAGCACATTAGGGAGCAGTACAAAAATAAGTGCCAACCCCAGACCATACCAGTCAAGCCTTAGCTGATAGTCATGAGTGAGCCAATCGGGATATTTTTTAGCAGAATTCTTTTTTATGGTCATAGAACAATTACCGTTAAATTTGCATTTATAGATCAAATCCTCTATAATTCATGCATTGTGCAATAATATTGGGGAAAACTCGCTTGGTATCCTGGGAGCAAAACCCGCAAGCTAGGTTGAGACAACTCCTTTACCAAACTAGTTTGGTGCTTTATACTACTATGTCTAAAACTTACATTGGGATTGATATCGCCAAAAACACATTTGATGCCTGCTTTATTACCCATAACACTTGGCAAAACTGTACATTCACAAATGACCAACAGGGTTTTATAGAGCTAACATTGTGGATTCAAGCACATCATTATAACACATCTACCTTACATTTGATTATTGAGGCAACGGGGGCTTATTGGGAAAAATTAGCTCATTGGGCAATCTCTCATCATCATAAGGTAAGTATTGTCAACCCCTTATATATTCATGCATACGCCAAAAGCCTAGGCATACGCACCAAGACAGATAAGCAGGATGCCATTCTCTTGGCACGCTATGGTGCAAAAGAAAATCCACCTTTATGGCAGCCTAAATCAGACAACGAAATAAAACTGACTGCCCTTCTAAAACAACGTGAACACCACAAACGGCAACTCATCAAAGAACGCACTCGACAGGAAGCTCTGTCTATTTATGTGAAATCGTATACTGATGACAACATTCGTCATTGGAGTGACAGCATCACACAGCTCGATCATCAAATTTGGCAACTCATCAATTGCACGCCCGAGCTAAATCACCGTGCCAGCCTACTTGCCACAATACCTGGAATTGGCAAAAAGACACTGCCGCATCTACTGGTTGCCATTGGAGATGGTTCATTATTTCAAAGTGCCAAACATCTAGCAAGCCATGCTGGGCTTGCCCCTCGTCATCATCAATCAGGCATTAGTATTCACAAGCAGTCTTCCATTGGATTTAGTGGACAAAAAGAACTACGTTCAGCCCTTTTTATGCCCGCCGTCATAGTCAGCTTTGGTCGATATCCCGCCTTTCAAAAGTTCGTCAAACGCATGGAACAAAAAGGCAAAACCAAAAAACAAATTATTATCGCCATCATGCGCAAATTACTCACCATCAGCTATGCCGTTATTCGCCAAAATCGCCCTTTTGACAAACGCATTCATGAATAACATTTATTGGTATCCTAGCTGCAATCGCTCTACCTGCCTACCAAGACTATATCTCTAAGTCTCAAATGACTCGCGTGGTGGGGGAATTGGCTGCTGGTAAGACTGCGATTGACGCTGCTTTGTTTGAAGGTAAAGAGCCAATTATTGATGGCGACTCTTCTTCTACTCAAGAAAACATCGGTCTTAAAGCTGACGGCAACCCACGCTCTAACTTGATGGAAGCAGTTAACATTAACGGTTTCAAAGACAGCGGTGCAGGTTCTATCTCTGCTACTTTGGGTAACAAAGCTAACAAAGACATCAAAGGCACTGTAGCTACTCAAAGCCGTGACGCACAAGGCGTATGGAGCTGCTCTATCACTAAAGGTGGTAACTACAAAGTTAAGTTCAACCCAACTGGTTGCACAGGCGGTAACTAATAATCTAGCTTATCTAGCATAGATGAAAACCACTCCGAAAGGGGTGGTTTTTTACGTAAATACATCATCAGCAACCACTATTAACACCTCTTGAAAAGAGTGATTGACATCAAATATAAGAAAAACCGCCACTCAAAGAACCTTGGCGTACCAGCTCAGGTTGCATATTCAAGTCTAACCACACTCAATTCATATCAAAATCATACAAAAACCGTTCGCTCTAAGCCTGCCTGCGGGTGAAGCGGTTCTCCGTTATGGGCGGGCAGCTTACCACGAACGGAAAACCTTTGTTGTGCCTTGAATAGAATTTACCATACAAATTGTCAAATATTGCTTATTCTTGGTGATATATTTGTGCTGATAGTTGGTTTTTATAGGGTAGGTAAGGAGATGGTGTGATGTGTATGGTGTAATGATTTAAAGTTTTGCGATCAAAAAAGATAAAATGACTGTTATGCTTGATGTTCTCACCCAAGATAAACCCTTCATCACCGTTTGCCACCAAGATATAATAAGGGCGATTCTCTACTTCAATAATATCATAACCCGTAAAAAAGGCTGAACGCAAATACCCTATCGAAAACGCAGAAACGACCACATACACAAAAATAAAAGCCATAAAAATCTGATAATATTTTTCGTTACTCATCAACTCCCTAAGACGAATAGAAAAAGAGATTGCCCGTCCGAACTTATGGCAAACTAAAGAAATGGCTAAAATAGAAAGTACACTTCCCATCAGACGGTATGACGACAAAATACCAACATAAAAATACAGTAGCAACATGATGGGTGTTGATACGATCGCCAATAAAATAAAAGGTAGTAGTCTAAAAAGTATGCCAAACTAGGTTTTCCGTTCGCCCTGAGCCTGTCGAAGGGTAGGAAAACCGTCATGGTTCGACAGGCTCACCACGAACGGTTTTCCTTGTAGCATACTTTTTGAACCAGAGCCAAATAAAAATTTTGACAAACCCCAAATGAGATGCACCCCAAGAGACATGTAGTAGCTCAAAAAATCTCTTAATAAACTTGAACGCCTGATATCCGATCAAATAGCCAATAACAAGAACCATGGATACCACACAGACATAAGCCAAACTTCTGGCAATCATGCTACCGCCTTGCACCACATGCCACCATGGGTAGCCATGATATGCTGCTTGACCCCAACCATAAGCGTAAGCTGTCGCCCAACTTAATACAGCCAAATACGCCATTGATACCGACGAGGCGACAAATTTATTAAAATTATTTAGCATGACTTAAGTATCTTTTAAAACAAGAATAAAAAGAAATGGATAATAATTGTGATTGATTATTTTAGATAAAAAATAGACAAGTATTTTCTTATTTTTGTATATTTATTGTAAATATTATATCTTCATGTTAAAAAACACCACCCCATAAGGAGTGGTGTTTGGTAGCCCAAAGTTGGATTTGTTATTAGTTACTTGTACAACCAGTTGGGATGAACTTAGATTTCCAACCTGGAGCGTTAGAACCGTTAATGGTGCAGGTCCATACACCTTGTGCATCACGAGATTGAGTAATGACAGCACCAGCGATGTCTTTATTGGCACGGTTACCCAAAGTAGCTTCTAGAGTGCCAGCACCAGTTGCAAATGCGGCACCACCGATATTAACAGCAGACATCAAGTTAGAACGAGCGGTACCGCCAGTAGTGGTAAGGCCGATGTCTTCTTCAGTGTCGTTAGCAACATTACCTAGTTTGGGAGTTTTACCCTCAAACAAAGCAGCATCCACAGCAGTTTTACCAGCAGCTAGCTCGCCTACTACACGAGTAGTTTGAGACTTAGAGATATAGTCTTGGTAGGCAGGTAGAGCGATTGCAGCTAGGATACCAATACTTTACATCCCATGTATAGCAATCCCATTCATTATCAGCTATAATGACATCTCACCCCTCCTTTTTTTGGCTTATGGTAAGATACGATGAGTGCAGTATACATCAATCCCTATACAGACTTTGGCTTTAAAAGATTATTTGGCAGTGAAGCAAGCAAACCTTTTTTGATGGATTTTTTAAACAGCATTTTACCACCCCATCATCAGATTGCTGAGCTGGCATTTAAAAATACCGAACAGCTGGGTTTGACACAAAATGACCGCAAAGCAATCTATGATATTTATTGCCACAGCACCACAGGCGAGCAGTTTATTGTGGAATTGCAACGCATCAAACAAGAATTCTTTAAAGATCGTACCTTATACTATGCCACCTTCCCCATTACCGAACAAGCCAAAAAAGGCAAAGACTGGGGATATCAGCTAAGTGCTGTATATTGCATCAGCATTTTGGACTTTTATTTAGACATCATCTCTTCTGATGTGATACACACCATACAGCTAAAAAATCAGCACAATCAGGTGTTTTATGATAAATTAACATTCATCTATCTTGAGATGCCAAGTTTTAACAAAACCCAAAATGAACTGACAACCCATCTGGATAAATGGTTATTTTACCTAAAAAACCTCAAGGACTTACAAATGATACCCAATGTTTTTAAAGATGACACTTTATTTCAACAAGCCTTTGAACAAGCCAAAATTGCAAACATGAACCGAGAAGAATGGGCAAGATATGAACACAGCCTAAAAACTTACCGAGACAATACAGCAGCAGATGCTTATTTGGCCAAAGTGTCCTGGCAGGAGGGGCGAGATGTGGGGTTGAAACAAGGAATGGAAAAGGG
>ERZ1023440.91-NODE-91-length-29522-cov-85.921981_pt1 | contig 29522 bp, 39 predicted proteins | sample MGYA00380520_ERZ1023440 | MGnify/ENA primary metagenome ERZ1023440 (study PRJEB33173, sample SAMEA4830335) | metagenome | study: EMG produced TPA metagenomics assembly of the PRJEB25223 data set...
TGTTTGGGTCATCTACTTGATAATCACCCCACATCTCACCAACGACAGCACCGATAGGGTATTATTTCATACACTCTCCACGCTCTTGGTATATTACCCAGATATCTATCACTTTATCGTCAAGATTTTCAACAAGGGCTTTAGTGTATATATTGTAATCACAATACGAAATCAAAACATTCTCGTTATTTGCTTTTGTATTATGTATCGAAGAGCTGTTCTGCTTTATATCTGTCGCATTGACAAGTAGCTGCTTAACATTATAATCTGTATACCTATATCTTTGCTTGTAAGACACCCAGCCTGAAACTGGCTCGTAAGATTTTTCCTCACTCACAAATCCCTGCAGTCCCACTGTAACTACTGTCATCTGTCGATCAATAATGGGTTTTACATCGTGCAGATTTATTGGTTTTTTTCAGAATTAATAGGGTGTAACAACCAATCATCAACCAGTAGATATGTGAAAATAACCATAAACAACAAGGTAAAGCATTCTGCTGGACTCAATTTTCTCATTTTCATTTCACTACTGGATATTTATGAGCTTTTTCAGCTCTTCTTGTGTCAAAATAATGCCTGTAAACTTCATCGTAGATGCTTCTGCTTCAATATTTACATTCTTTGATTGTGATGATAATTCTGGTATTCCTAGTCCATAAGTGTAAATAATATCGCCGTCTCTTGTTCTTGCCTTGCCAACACAAATAGTATAGCATCCCTGCAAACCAAATGAAGCACCTTCAATAGCTTTATCAATATCACTGGCTGAATTTTTACCAAGGACAGAGCCAAATCCGATGTTTGCTTTTGGTCTAGAAATAACACTTGCTTTATTGGAAATATTAATATTGGGATGCACAGACCTAAAAACCTTACCATTCTTATTGTTAATAATAATCGTCGCTCCACTAACACCCATTGATAAGTTCATAATGGTTATATCATTGTACTGATTATGCAGATCAACTAAGCTATTTGCAACTATTTCCAGCCTATACCCAGTACTCAGTAACTTGAAATATAAATCCCTGTCACCATTTGCAAGCTCCCAAGCCATATCCCTTTCCACCTCCAAGAGAATTTCATTATTAGCATTCCATTTTACGGACATTTCGGCCACACCAGCAGCCACATTGATATCTTCACCAGCAAAGGCAGCTTTGGTGTAGGTGATGGTTGGGATGTGGTTTGCGGTGCTGATTTTTCAGCTTTTCGTTGCTCAACTAATTCAGCTAATTTTGATTTTGGCTTAACTTGTGCTGGCTGTGCTGGTAAGGTGTCTTTGTGTTTATAGTAAGCCTTTCTTATGACATCCATCGATACTTCAATGCCAAATTCATTATGAATTTCGACAGCGATTTCTGCAAAAGTGTGATTGTAATTTTCATCAGACCGCAAGTTGATAATTCGACGAATTGCAGCAGTAGTTAGTAATTTTTTGCCCATTTTTTAACTTCTAACACCTTAAATTGACTTAATTTGAACATTATTGACCAAAATTGACCATTATTGCCACAAACTAACTTCTTAGCCCCATTTGGATCGGTAGGGTGAGATAAAACGAGCGGATTTGTCTTTGATTTTTGATTGCAGGATAGGCTACCGCCGACAAAAATATATATTTTTGTGCTATAATCATGGCACTGGCATGATTATAGTGTCGCAACTGGCGACCAGCTGCCGCTGTAATTTCCACTATTTCGGACTTTATATGACTACTGGCAAGGAATTTAGACTGCTTGGCTTAACCCAAGAACAGCATGATTTTTTGTACGGATACGCACAAAAAATTCTTGGCTCAAAGAGCCGAACCAAGGCACTTTTGCACTTGGTTGATGAAAAAATGAATGGTGCTGCTGCGATTGATAGAATTAAGCAAGAGCGGCTGGATGAACCGCCGACAAGCTCAAAAGACACCAAGCGCATACAGTTTAGTGTGCTTCAGGCTGATTATGATAATTTAGAAAAAATTGCACAATCGACCGACAGCTCTATCCAGCACTACCTGCGGTGCTTGGTGAGAAGCAACCTATACGGCAAGTATGAGTTGCTAGGATTTGAAATGGAAAACCTAAGACGAAGCAACTATGAGCTGTACCGCCTAGGCGTGAACATTAACCAAATTGCCAAGGCATTGAACACTGGTCATGATGTTGAAGTCAGCAAAGCAATGCTAGATGATATGCACAAGCAGATAGCCGAGCATACCAGCCGTGTTGAGAAAATTCTCAAGGATAATTTGGAGCGTTACTGATGGAATTTGTGGCTATTGTTCAACACCTTGTCAATACTTGTATCTAGCAAGTTGAGACGCTAGCAAAATAGAAAAGCCTACCAAATGGCAGGCTTTTCGCTTAATACTGGGCTGTAGGTTTAAAGTCAAAGTGATGACTACTTAAAACCCACTTCAAACAAATATTTTTTGTAAAATTCTTGACCTTTAGGTGTTTCAAGTTGTTCAAAAATATCTCCGATATATTCTTCCATTGACTTGCCAACCTGTGCCAATTCTTGTAATTCAGGATGATGAGCCAAACGCACGGCAAAAAACGCTCGTTGCTTATTGGTCATTTTGATGGGTTTATCTTGGTCTTTTTCTACTTGCTTAACTCTTATTTTAAAACGAAAACCACTAATGACACGGCCTTCTTTGACCTGCTCATAACTAACGACTAAATCGCTGTGTTCGTTGATTTCGCTAATTGCTTTATCTAGCACACGCTTTTTAAAGTCAGCTATCATCTGATATTGATTTGTATCTATTCCCAACTGACCCCTTAATTTATCTAATTCAAGCATTGGTATTTTTCGTAGGTCGGCATTTTTCCACTGAACAAGCAATTCATACAATCGCACGCTATACACGCTTTTAAATTTGACCGTATTGCTTAGTAGGTATTGGGTGAAAAAATCCACTGCCCCATCAAAATATTTCACTTGTTGTACCCAGCGGCTTTTTACCATTTTACCATCGCTATCAATGAAACTAAAACGACGGTTAAATAGCGTATCCTCGGCTTCTTTAAGCATTTCGTAGGCATTTTTTTATTTACATTGAATGCTTTGGCATAGCGTTCAGCACCAATAGTTAAAGGTTTTTCGGCACTAAGACCCAAACCTGTTTCTCGTGCATCTATGATAGCAAGCTGTATCAGGCGGACTTCTACCAAACTAAGATTCTGCACGGCAGAAATCAGCTTATTTGTTTTAATGCTATGCAAAATAGAAACAATATGGTAAGATAGCTATACAAACATATACTTATTGGAAGGATTTAAATGTCTTTAGCTTATCTATCGAAAGTGAGTGCGCTTACTGTTTTAGCAGTAAGCATCGCTACATGTAGCAGCGGTGGTAATCATACAAAAATATCTCCAAACACAGCACCGTTAACAGATCAGTCGGCGGCTCAAAAAATCGAAGCCAATCGTCTAGCCTTACTCGATAAAGCTAAAAAGCAGGCTTAAGCACTGCACAAGCTGCTGATTATGCTGAAGCCAATAAAGAAGCTGATGCTAAAGTGGCGCAAACTGCGCTGGATATTATCATTGATGACAATGCTGAAAAAGCTGAGAAAGAACGCTTACAAAAAATTGGTGCTATTACAGCCTCAACTAGCGTATCTTCTAGGTCTATCTCAAACGCACTAACAAGAGAATCTAGAATTCAAACTGTGGTTTATAACCAACCTTACTCCATTGTTTTAGGTAATTACTCTGGCAATATAAGCTATAACAATCAGTCTGGTGCTATCTTTAATGATAATAGAGATACCTCCATCACCGTTAAGGGGTTGAAGACTGCGTCTGAAGCTATTCCAACGCTAGGAAATGCTACCTATACAGGCAAAGCGTTCAATGGTACTTATCAATACTCTTTCGATTGGAATACCTACCAATCTTCTCAAGAAATTAAAGAAGGCACTTTGTCTTATAATGTTAACTTTACCAACAGGACTGGTTCTGGTTCTATTACTGGCTTAGGTGATACTGTTGAGTTACAGCAAGGCTCAATTTCAGGAACAGGAATTTCTGCAATAGCCCAACAAGGCTACAGAAACGGAAGTTATTCACTAGATTTCTTTGGTAAAAAGGCTGAAGAGATTGCAGGTAAGGTTATATTCGATGGCAAAGATACCATTGGTTTTGGCGGTACTCGTGGTGAAATTTCTAAATAATAGAAAGCTTATCCTTATATAAATGTATAAATTAAACCGTTTGAAGTATTCATTATATATTTCGAACGGTTTTTTCGTCATATCGGTAAAAGTTAATGAAAAAAAGCTCTATATAGCATGTTGTATTGCACTATCTGCCCCAGCTATCGCTCAAGAATCACCACCAAGCCAAACCGTTTTTTTGAAAAGACTCCGCAAATACAACCAGAATTATTACTAAACCAACCTAGCATTAATACACCAAGTGCTGCACCACTACCAGAAGGTAGTAGTCTAGAGGAAAGTATCAATTTCGCCATTATCACTAAAGATTGGCAAAAGTTAGAAAAGCTATTAGCTCAATATCGTACAACAACTAACTTTGATTCAATTTTATATAATTATGGACTGGGGGCACTGTATCAGCATCAGGGTCGCCAAAAAGAAGCCATTGCTTTATATCAGCAGATCTTAAAGGATCAACCAGATCTACATTACTCAAGATTTGATTTGGCAATGATGCTATATGAAGATAAGCGTTATACTGAAGCAAAAGTTCAACTTGAAGCAGCTGAGCCCTATCTCGCACCAGAGTTACAAAGGCTAGTAAGCCAGATTTTAGGAAATATAAAAAAATCTCAAAAATGGCAACCTACCTTAAACTTTAGTTATGAATCCACTGATAACGTCAACCAAGCATCTAACTTAAAAGAATTGGTGATTGGCGAAGCTACTTTTATTCGTAGCAATGACTCATTGCCGCAAGACGCACATGGTATAAGCTATAACATCGGTGCTGCACAAGAGCAAAATATTAAGGGCAATCACTATATTTATAAAGATTTAAATTTAGGGGGCGTGAACTATTGGGATAACAACGATTATAATGAGCTGACACTGCAAGCGAATTTAGGCTATCGCTACAAAGACATCAAACAATCATGGGGTCTCATAACAACAGCTGAGCAAAATTTACTAGGCGGAAGTCGATATAACCAAAACTATGCTGCGACGTTAGAATACAGTCGAAAAATATCAAACCAGTGGCAAATTTCTGGCAGTTTAGCGCACTTACAAAAACGATATGAAGACGAAGACTCCGCAATTTACTATAACGGCAATGCTAATAGCACAGCATGGATACTACTCTACCAACCAAAACCAAAATGGCTAGTTTACGGAGGCGCGGACTTTATGCGCGATAACTTAGCTGACCCATCCGAATCATCAGACCGTCAAGGCATACGCGGCGGTATGGCATTCTCTGGAGAGAAAATTAACTTAAGAAGCAGTATTCGTTACGCACAACGAGACTTCAAAGGAAATAATTTCTTTTATGGCAAGAAACGTAAGGACGATGAGTATCAATTTAACGCTAACCTAGGAAACAAGAAATTTAATTGGCAAGGGTTTACACCAAAGTTAGACTACGTATATAAGAAAATCGATAGTAACTTGCCGCTTTATAAGCGTAGCAACAGCGCTATATATTTAAGGACGGACAAACACTTTTAGGAGCGACATTCTAGAAAGCACAGCAGCCGAGAACTAAATAGCCTAAGCGATAATCTTAGTCATGGGATTGACCGCCCTATGGACATACAAGAGTTTAAAAGATATGAGAGCCGAACAAGCTCAAATACAGGCAACCATAGACCAAATGCCCCTACCGCCCAAAGTATTGAACCAATTCAACATACAACAAGACGAGAAATTTTACTACATGGCGACCAAAAACAAGAAAGCGGAAGTATTTGCCAACAAAAACGGTGGGTGCACAATCAAAATACGCAAATAAACGCCATGAGAGAGCCTACAAGCCCTATCAAAAGCAAAAATGGTTAATGATACCATCCACACAAAAAACACGCTTAAAACGCATTGTAGAGCCTTTAAACGCCATTCAACAAAAAAGACAGGATTTTTTCACCAATGCACAACAGCTTTATGAACGACTACGACAATTTGCTGGCCAAGCTAGAACAGCAATTAAACGAGCTTACCAAGACAAACACCAAACAGAGCGAGCAGATACAGAAATTAACCACAGTCAATCACTCTTTGACCAATCAGAACAAGCAATTGCAGAGGCTAATAGACAGATTGACGACACAGAACGCCAAATTAAACAACGAGAACAACAGGCTAATGAGCTTATTGCAAACCAACAAAAAATCCTAGACATGGGCAAGAGTTTTGGGTTTGGGCGGTAGGTTATTAAACCATTTAAGTGATTTTGTTATATCAATTGCGTTTAGTCACAAACAATCTTCATCATCGCTTAGTTAAGCTTATTCAAGTTGTTAAAGTGCTCGGATTTGCTATTATTGAGCTGCGCTACTATTTTTGCATAAATTGGAGATATCCATTCTTTCTTGATAGTCTGCACTATTTAACCGATCGGGTATGGGTATATGTTGTGCAAAACGTGCACAATTAGGGTTATACAATTCATAACGATCTACATTATTTTTTTGAACAGGATTGGTAGAACATCCCACTATTGCTAAACAAATAAATATCCATGCTAAACCTATTGTCTTTACCATTTTTTAGTAACTCCAACCATAATCCCTCTATCTCCCCAATGAGTTTTCCCATCAATACGAGCTACATTTATATTTGCTGATGCACTAATCCCTTGGTTGTTAACATTATAACCAATATTAAAACTACCATATGACAATCTATTAGGATTAATTGCGCCTATGCCATTGACTGACCAACGACTGCCGCCACTTATTGATCTAACTTCATCTAATAATAATTCACGCATAATATATTCCTTTATTTAATATAGAAACGTTGCCATTACAAGCCAAGGCAATGGGTAACTTTTTATATTTCATAGTAAAATCTTAGTACATTAAATAGTACCTGTCAACATATGTTATTAATTAAATTTTTATAACTTTATGTTAGAATTGGTAATTAGTATATATTGAATAATTTATTAACCAAGGTTCAGTACCCAATCAGCGCTCTTAATCGTTTCAGGCCTGTGTGCTATCATTACTCGTGTGATACCTAGTGATTTAATCATTTCATTAATCTGATACTCTTTTTTAACATCCAAATGACTTGTTGCTTCATCTAAAAATAAAATTTTTGGTCTGCGGTATAGGGCGCGGGCAATAAAAATACGTTGCTTTTGACCGCCTGATAGTATATTACCCATATCACCGACAAGCGTCTGATAGCCCATAGGCATTGACATGATTTCATCATGAATCCCAGCCATAATGGCACATTGTTCCACCCATTCATTGTCTATCTTATCATCAAAAAAGCTAATATTTTCAATTAAAGAACCGGCAAATAGCGTATCGTCTTGGTTGACGCTAGCAATAATGCCACGAGCATTTAATTCTGCCATACTGTGATGGATTTTTCCTGCAATTTTAATGTCACCTGATTTTGGCGTGAGTTCACCCATAAGTAAGCTCATCAGTGTACTCTTTCCACAACCTGTTGCCCCAACGATGGCTACCGATTCTTTATCTTTGATGTGAAAACTTAAATTGTCAATAATGTAGGGTTCGTCATCATTATAAGCAAAGGATAGATTGTTTACTTGTATATCATACACCAGTTTATCTTTTGGCTCTATTGGGGATAGATAGTCATTTTTTTCTGTTTTTTCTAAAACAATGTCTGCTAACCTTTCACCATGCAAGTTTAACATTTTTACTTCAATAAATTTATCTATTAGATTGCTCACTCGTCCACCAAACTGGTTTTTATAGGCGATAAATGCCATTAAAATGCCAACTGTAAAAGTACCATCAATGACTAAGTTTGCACCTAAATAAATAATAATGAGATTTTCAAAACCAAAGATGATACCATTAATAAATCCAAACATAAGCCCTAATTTTTGGGTATAAAGTCCTGCATTGATGGTATTAACAAATAAGGTAAGCCATGTACTCTTTCTTATATCTTCCTTATTAAAACGTTTAATAGCACGAATACCGCGCATAGTCTCCATAAAATGCGTACTCTGCTTAGCTGCATGTATAATTTGCTCTTCGGTAGCTTGCTTTAGGGGTGTATACCAGAGAAAGCGCAGGAGTCCATAGATTATCATTGCACCTACTGCAATCCATGCCAGAGTTGGGCTATAAAAGAACATTAATACAAGTGTAAATACTGTCATCACACTATCTAAGACAACGGTTAAAAAAGTTGTGGTCAGCGTAGACTGAATGCTATCAATTGCTCCAAAGCGAGAAATAATATCGCCCAAATGCCTTTTTTGAAAAAACTGGCTGGGCAGATGTGTTAAATGATGAAAAACGTTAGCTTTCCATTGGATGTTGAGTGTAGTAGAAATATACATACTTATCCATGACTGAAGCAAGCTTGTCAGTTGTGTTAAGAGCATTAATATACCAAAACCGATAACAAGCGTGGTTAATAAATCCTTGTCAGCCGACACAATGGCATGATCAATCACCCACTGCATAAAAAATGGGCTGGTTAGTGCAAATACTTCTAATACTAATGCTAAAATCAATATCTGACCTAAGGATTTGTAAAGTCCTTTTATCTCACCAATCAGTTTGGATAAACGAATATTGGCCTTATCTTCTTTTTTCTCAAAATCACTATCCGCCCATACCTCTAGGGCTATTCCTGTAAAATGATCTGATGCCTCTTGAAGGGTCATTAGTCTTTGTCCAGCACTTGGGTCTAAGATGGTAATTTTAGTTTTGGATACAGATTTTAATACCACAAAGTGATTCATATCCCAATGCAGAATACACGGCGTACGCAGCTGATTAAGCTCATTCAGTTTCAGCCTTAAAGGGCGCGTGCTAAGCTTCATTTGCCCAGCAATCTTAATAAGCGTGTGCAAAGTTGCACCTTTTTGAGAAATAGGATATTTTTGGCGCAAACTCCATAAATCAGTAAGATACCCATGATAATGAGCTATCATAGCAAGACAGGCTAGACCACATTCAGCAGATTCGGTTTGTAAAATAACGGGCAGTTTGGCTGATAAACCAAAATTAATGCGTTTTAAAAAATCCATGACTAAGATTGTCCATAAAAACTTTGACAACAAAAAAGGTGCAATTGCACCTATGACAAATTGATTGATTTAAATTTTACCTGTGAGACTATATAGCGGTTCAAGCACCCATTCATATAATTTGCGTGTTTCATGCATGACATCACCCTCCAAGGTCATGCCAACTGCTAGGGGTAGTTCTTTGCCGTAGGCTGTTATGGTTTGCTTATCTAAATGTGCTTTGATGACATACATCGGTTCATTGGCGATTTGTTCAGTGGCTGATACTGTGCCAATGGTGGGTAAATTTTGTCCTGCATGAGCAGTTTTGGCAACAGAGATAATACGCCCCTTGGCATGTCCAAATTTCTGATAAGGATACGCTACATAGCGAAGCAATACTTCATCATCCGTCTTAACAAAACCAATAGCACGACTCGGTACATACATCACTGCAATCAAATGGCTGTCATTAGGTAGGATGCTTACAAGTGACTGACTACTATCCACAAATTGCCTCACATCGGCATGAGCGACACTTGCCACACCATCTACTTGGGCTTTGATAATCAAAGTATCGTTGGCTTGGTTTTGGATGCTATCGCTTTTGTTGTCAGACAATGTGCGTTCATATTGTAGAAGTGTTGTTCTATGTTCATGTTCTAGACGGGATAAGGTGATGGTTTGCTCTTTGATTTGCTTAGCAATCATCTCCTTTTCTCGCTCAAGGGCGGTCAGACCATTTAACTGTGTATTGTATGCCATTGTTTGTGATTCTAGTTCTTGCTTAGATACAGCCTCACTTTGCATAGCAAATTCATATCGTGCTAAAGTCTCTTTGGCAATGGCAACTTGATGGGTTTGTAGCTCTATTTGAGCTTGCAGTTTATCCATGTCTACTTGTAGACGCTCTATAGTATTTGCAATATTTCTTTTTTCGGCAGCTTGAGCTTGCTTGGTGCGAGTGATTTCATGTTCTATCAGCTGTCTTTTAAAGGTGAGCTCTTTATCTATAATACTTTGTACATTACCTGCATCGGTATGACGAGTAGTAGAGATTTTATATAGCATATCTCCTGCCTTAACCGCCTGACCTTCTGATACATATTTTTCTATAATAACTCCTGCTGTTGTGGTATAGACTTGCACCAATCCTTTGTCAGGAATCAGCTGACCTTTGACTGTGCTGCGTTTGGTGTACTCGCCCCATACCAAAAATATCATTAGTACAAGCCCTGCCATAAACGCACAAAACGTCAAAAAAGCAAAGCTAATCGGCGTTACTATCACAACCTTACCCGCCCAATCTATTTTTTGGGCGGATAGGGCTTCAGGGCGGAATAGACTAGACATAAGTAATCAATCACTGTAGTTATTGTCTGATTTGTCTTGATTATCATATTTTTTTATACAGCCAGTGATAGATATTATTATCATGATAGCTTCATAGTGTTCATACATGTATTTACCTACTGGTCAATTTGTGCGTTCTCTGATATACATTATACCCATACCAACCATTATCCCATATATAAACCAATACAAATAAGAGTCAAAATTGGTAATTTTTTGCAAAATCAAAATAGTCACACCTGGACCTACTATACCAATAATTAGCCTTAAGCCATAACTTTTTATCTGCATATAAAACTCTTTTTTTAATTATGGTAAAATTATTCCCATCTGACGATTTACTTCTTGGGTTTTTTGGTACATTTGCATGGCTTCTTTGATAATAGGGCTATTCTCTATATCATTGCCTATGTATGTTCCGCCAATCGCTAAAACTGCTGTGCCTACTGGGCCAAGCCCAAGTCGCATCGCTATAGCAGTGCCTGTTGCTGCACCAATAACTTAAAATTTTTGGTTTCGCTATTGCGGAGCCACAACCATTACCATATTCTGTTATCAATACAGATAAAATAAAAGAATTTAAATCTGACATTTCTAAAGTAATAATTGTCATCTTTTTGTCTATAATATTAATCCGTGTGATAGCTGCCGATTTTAATTTCTTGATTTATGCTTAATTTAAAATATTCTAAAAAAATTAGCGAGATTGCGACTTAGTCTTAATCATTTTTTTTGATATCTTAGAAGAAATAATCATTATAAATATAAACAATAACCATGAACTTGTATTTGATAAATCAAATAAATATTTAATAAACATATATATCAAGAAGCCTACTGTGAATGAAACCCATCCGCAATCACTAACAATATTTTTTAATAATTTTTTCATTTAAGGTAGTCCTCCAGAATACTCTAATTCGTAAGGTTCAGCAATTTTTCTATATTTACGATACCATTTCCAATCAAAATTTTCTACAGAATGTCCAATAACTGTACCAACTTCCATACCTTTTGTTCCACCAAGCCTTTGTCCAGCAATACCTCCTATTAGAGCGCCCCAACCAGGCGGTTTTGATAAATCTGTTTTTGGTAATCCCAAAGACTGATTACCGCTATCCCCATAATTATTCCCAGACTGATCTGTTGCACCACCAGATACCATCTTGATTTGTTCAATGCTTAATTCAAACATAAAGTTGCTCCTATTAACAAAGGTAAATTAAGTATTAAATTAATAATATTAATTTACTTTATTTTTTAAAATAACTAATTTTATTTAAAGATAAAATCAAGATGCAAAACAATAAATACTGTGCAAAAAAATTAATGAATATAGGTATGCTTATATTTTGCAAAAATATACAATAAATCACATACATACAAATACAAGAAATAATAGCTGATATAAAAATATTTTTAAAAGAATAATTTCTGAAATTCATAGCATTTCCTGAATTAAAAAATTATGACCACAGCTATGGTTTTTTATACCAAAATATTAAATGATTAGTCATTATGAAATAGCCCATTTTGCAACTGCCTATCTACAGAATTTTTATAATTTTCACCTAACTGATGATAGTCAATATTTACTATTTTATGCCCCACATAAGACCCTACCAAACCCAAAGCTGGAGACGCCCAAGGTGCAGCTGGTCCAGTATAAGCTCCAGCAATAGTTCCAACTGCCCCTCCTATACCCTGACCCCAAGAAAAGTTGCTATTTGTTTTATTGCTACCACTATCCCCATAATTGTTCCCTGAACTATCCGACCCACCACCAGAGACCATCTTAATTTGTTCAATGCTTAGTTCAAACATAATAAACTCCTGTGAATAAAAAACAACTTAAAGTACCAATTCAATAATATCCAACTCAGCCATTTTGGCTATTGCCAACCTAACATCATTGGATATACTGTTATCGGTTACCTGCAAAAGATTGCACAAACTAATTGGCTCATATTGCATAATTTGCTTAAGTAAATATTGACTATCGTCATTGATATTAATCTTTAAGCCATTGGCAATGACATAGCCTTTTTCAAGTGTTCTACCATCTACAATGTTAGAGATAATTAACGCATCATCAGGAATGTCATTTGCGTCAGCATTGGCATTACCAAACAACTGCATATTAAAAGCACTGTCGCTGCGATAGTTCGCCATATGTTCTTGCATGAATTTATCATAAACAACTGTTTTTGGGAATTGTATAGAATAGGACTTCAATACAAAATTTAGTTAAATAACAATAATATTCGATCCATATATAGCCACAATTTCAATTTACCTATTCCTGCAGCACCTGCGATGGCAGTCTCTCCGCGGGAAGAAACTTCATCAGCACAAAAGAGGGTTTTTTCAAAAAATGATTGGTAAGCATTACAATCATGACTGCACCAGAAAATTTGCATAATTAAATTAAATCGATCAAGGTATTGTAGCACCTCATCGTCACTTAAGTTCTTGATGTTCCAAGCGTCATTTGTGCAAAAACTGGCTTGTGCAGATTGGTTTAAAGACAACGATAGATAGTATAGATCCGCAGCCAAATCTTTGGTAATTTTTTGTTTGCAGCCGTACAATTGAATAATTTCAAATAATACCGTTTCCATTTCCCAATATTTATAAATATCCCATATTTGGTCTTCTTGCAAGGTTCTTTGGAAAGAGTCTTTACCCAAAAGCAATTTATAATAAGCATGCATTATCAATCTCCAATTTTTTTAAAATTTGCATCATATGTGCTCAATCGAGTATTCTTATTCCCCAGTTCATCAATGGAATTTGCCATTTTCCAAACACCGCTATTATGGGAACCCTTTCCGTCACTACCAACATCTCGAGTAATGTATTTTTTGGTTTTAGAATTGTAGTATACGATTTCATTGTGAATGCGACGACCTCGCACTGGATGAAATCCAGCTTCTTTTGCAGCTGTTGTAGCTTTAGAAGCAGTTTGGTAGTATATATGACCCTTGGCGGCTTTTGCCCCATTGCGATTTGGGTAGTTATCAATAGCTTAAACCCCTGTAGCCGCAGGTTTAGTTGGTGAATGTACCTTCTGATCATACCATCTACCATCAGAGCCTTGGTAAGCTGTAACCTGTTTTCCTTTGTCGTCTTTGAAAGTGTATAGCTTTCTACTATCGGGTGTTGTTTTTCCTGTTGCAGTTGCACCTTTTGGCAAATTATCCCAACAACTATTATGCACCCACACCTCAAAGACTTGTGGATGTTGAGATTGCAGCTTGCACCAATGCTGGTGCAAGCTGTCAGGATTAAAGATAATGGTAACATAGTCCATCCACTCCCATTAAACCATTCATCGATGTCATCGAGAGTGCGGCTTATGATTTTCTCATATTGGATATTATATGAAATTATTATTTATTAGTGTGGGTGCATTTAAATATCTTGAGATAAAACAACCTTGCCTTTATGTAACCTTAATACCCAATCAGCACTAGCGATTGTTTCTGGGCGGTGTGCAATCATGATACGTGTGATATTAAGAGACTTAATCATTTCATTGATTTCTCTTTCTTTTTCGATATTTAAATGACTAGTTGCCTCATCCAGGAAAAGGATTTTTGGTTTTCTGTACAGTGCACGAGCAATGAAAATGCGCTGCTTTTGACCTCCTGAAAGTGCACTACCCATATCACCAACAAGGGTTTGATAGCCCATTGGCATTGCCATAATTTCATCATGAATACCAACCATTTTGGCACATTCTTCTGCCCAATTTGCATTTATCTGATGATCAAAGAAGCTGATATTTTCAAGAAGAGACCCTGCAAACAAAGTATCTTCTTGACTAACATAGGCAACGATACCGTAAGCATTTAACTCCTCAAGACTTTTTATAGATCTGCCAGCAATCTTAATTTCTCCAGACTGTGGTTGCAGCTCACCCATTAGAATGCTCATTAGAGTACTTTTCCCACAACCTGTTGCGCCAATAATAGCAACGCTATGATTTTCTGGAATATAAAAGCTAACATCTTTTAAGATCCTAGGCTCATCTTCGCTGTACCGAAAGCTGAGGTTATTTACTTCAATATCATATTTCGAGTAATTATTCATGTTCCCATTATGCGCAAATACACTGGATTGCTCTCTATCGGTAAGAACAATATCAGCCAGTCGCTCACCATGCAAACTTAGCATCTTTACTTCAACAAATTTGTCAATAAGGGAACTGATGCGTGAACCAAACTGATTTTTATACGCTAAAAATGCCATCAGCACACCAACGGTAAAACCCCCCTTCAATAACGAAACTTGCACCTAGATAGATAATGATTAAATTTTCTAGTCCAAAAATAATACCATTGATAAATCCAAACATTAGCCCTAATTTCTGGGTTCTTAATCCTGCGTTAATTTGATCAACGAGTAAGGCGAGGTAGGTATTTTGGCGATGATCTTGCTTGTTATATCTCTTAATGGCACGAATTCCACGCATGGTTTCCATAAAATGAGTGTTCTGTTTTGAAGCGTGGATAATCTCTTCTTCTGTTGCACGTCGCAGCGGCATATACCAAATCCAGCGCAATAATGCATAAACACCCATTGCGACAATGGCAATCCAAGCTAGAGATGGGCTATATAAAAACATCAACACTAAAGTAAATACTGTCATCAGCCCATCTAGAATGGCTGTTAAGAATGTTGTGGTTAGTGTGGATTGAATGGAATTAATAGATCCAAATCTTGATACAATGTCACCTAGGTGTCTTTTTTGGAAGAAAGAGCTTGGTAGGTGTATTAGGTGATGAAAAATATTGGCTTTCCACTGGATATTTAGCGTTGTGGATAGATGCATTACAACCCAGGATTGAAGCAGATTAATTAATTGAGTTAAGATCATTAATAGTCCAAATCCTATCACAAGTGTTACCAGGAGATTGGTATCAGCAGAAACAATAGCATGATCAATGACCCATTGCATAAAAAATGGGCTGATTAGTGCAAAGACTTCTAGCGTTAATGCCAAAACTAAAATTTGACCAAGTGAACCATACAGACCGCGAATTTCACCGATGAGCTTAAATAAATGAATATTGGTTTTATCATTTTTTTCTCAAATTTTGAATCTGCCCAAAGTTCTAGCGCAATACCTGTAAAATGATTTGATACTTCATCATTATGAATTTTACGAATACCAACAGCTGGATCTATGATGGCAATATGGTGTTTACCAACACTCTGCAGCACAACAAAGTGGTTTAAATCCCAATGCAAAATGCAAGGTGTTCTTAATTGGGATAATTCGTCAATTTCTAGGTGCAGTGGCCTACTGGTTAAATGTAGTTGATTTGCAATTTTAATCAGCGTAGCAAGTGTTACACCCTTTTGGGATATAGTGTACTTTTGGCGTAAAGCAAATAGGTCTGTTTTGTATCCATGGTAGCTAGATATCATCGCAAGACAAGCAAGTCCGCATTCAGCGGACTCGGTTTGTAGGATTGTTGGCAGTTTGCGAGAAAAGCCAAAAGATAGGTTCTGTAAATAATTCATTGGTTATACCTAAATTTCCCTGTGATGCTATATAGCGGCTCTAGTACCCATTCATATAATTTGCGCATTTCATGTAGAATATCACCCTCTAATAGCATTCCTGACTGCAAAGGTAGATTCTCTCCATAGGCTTGGACAAACTGCCTGTCAAGAGAAGCACGTACAATATATAGCGGCTCATTTCCCAATTGTTCATTGGGCGACACAGTGCCGATGGATGGAATCTCCTGCCCTGCCATTGGAACTTTAGCGATTGAGATTACTTTCGCTTTGGCATGACCGAATTTTTGATAAGCAAATGCTTGGTAGCGCAATAATATTTCATCACCAACTTTTATAAACCCAATGGAACGACTTGGTACATACATTTGGGCGATTAGTTCACTATCCTTTGGCAGAATGCTGGCAAGTATTTGTGATGGCTCAACAAACTGACCAGTTTGTGCATTCACTGTTCCCACAACTCCATCAGCTGCTGCACTAATAACTAATATCTCACTGGATTTGTTTTGGATGTCTGCCTGCTTATTGTCTGATAAAGATTTTTGCAGCTGTGTTGTGACCACTCCATGCTCTTGCTTAGTTTTATCTAGCGAGATCTGATAATCGTTAATTTGTTTGTTTAAAGCCTGTTTTTCACGCTCTAAGGCAGAAACTCCCTCGATATGGATTAGGTGTTCCCGCTGTTTTTGGTTAACTTCTTCTTCTGATACTGCAAATTCTTTGTGGGCTTCCTGGTATCTTTGTAGATTGGTTTGTGATAGCTTAACCTGTTCTTGTTTGATTTTAATCTGAGCATCTAAGCGTAAAATATCTGCTTTAAGCTTATCAATATTATGCAAAATGGCATTTAGCTCCTGTTTTTGCACACTTTTGACCTGCTCTATTTCGTGATTGATGAGCTGTCGCTTAAGTTCCAGCTGTGCATTGATGGCCTGTTGCGTGCTGCCATCATCACCTAGATGGGCTGTTGAAATGCGGAATAGTACATCACCTCTATTAACAGATTGACCTTCAATGACGCGTCTATCAATCACGGTACCACTTGTCATCGCATGAGACTGTATCAGTCCTTGCTCTGGTATGAGCTGACCCTGTACCGTACTACGCTTAGTGTATTCTCCCCATACACCAAAAGCCATTAACGCAACAGCAATTCCTGCAACACATAATGTCAGAAAAACAAAACTTACCGGACGGGTCAGAATGATTGCACCCGTCCAGCGTGTTTTTTGGGCATTAAGGACTTCTTGGCGGAATAAAGAGTTTGTCATTAATATTCTAAGATCTCAAAAACATCATTAATGCAAAGATTGTATAGTGATGCAGAGATTTTATCTCGATCTATATAATTAAACAATTTAAAAATATCGCCCACTAAAACGCCTGGGTTTTGTGCAATATACACCACGATTGGTTCTAGATCGGAATCTAGATTTAGTTTAACACCATTTGCGATGATAAATTGAGAGTCTTCATTATAGTGCTGGTTTGAATTTAGACTCAGCTTGGCAGAGTCTGGTAGTATGGATGTTTTGACGTCACCTAATATTTCTAGGTTGAGATTGGTCTCTAATCGTTGATTTCCAACAAATTCATTCATGAATTCCTTGTAACTTCTCTCATTTTTAATAAAATTAGAAATTTTGTCAGCTAAATTTTCAATACTTACTTTATCCTCCTGCCATGACGATAAAGATTGACGCACTTCATCAACATAGGATAGCTTGTTATGCAGCCATTCTATATATTCAAGACCTGTTGCTGGATATATGGCAATAGTCAAGTGAACGGTTTCCATCCCCAATGGTAGTGGATCATGCCAATAGCCACGTGGTAAATACAGAATGTCACCCTCTTCAAGTATGATATCCATAATTGGATCTGTTGGGCATGGATATTGCTCACCTAGGTGTAGACTTTTGTGCATATACAAAGGATTCTTAAAAGATGGCGGATATATTAACCATCGTTTTTTACCAACTGTTTGTAATACAAAAATATCTCTAGAATCCCAATGTGGACGGAATGAACTTTTTTCACCAAAAGCGATATAGGCACTACAGATTGTTGGAAATCCTGTAAATCTAGAAATTTGTTTGGCATAATTGTTAATAATTGGCTCATTAACGATGCGATTAGCAGTCAGTGCTGCTCCATTTTTCAAATAAGAGTATAATTTTGGACGAATAAATCGGTGCTTGAGAATGCCAAGTTGATAGTAAGATTCTATATATTCGGATTTGTCAACAATACCATCAAGAGATAACTAAAAGTAATTTTGATCTATACAGCTGCGCTGCAAAAACTCATTAATATAACCCCAGTTTACCTTATTCTCTACAATTGCATTTTTAAAAACTTTAGGTTTTTTGGTGTGGTAGCTTTGTAGAAACTCTGGTGCTGTCATGCTGAATTGAATCATAAATATCCTTTTTGTCTCTTTTTAATAATATAATAAGCAATATGCAGTTCATGAGGCTAGATACAATCATTCTCATATCTTCACCTGTATAAAAATAATAAATAGACATTGCAATGCATACAACCGCCAAAAATGAGAACACATAAACTGCAACATCAGCTAATATCAAATGTTTGTTTTTCATAACATTTCCCACCAGATGCCTTGATGAAGTTAAATTCATCAAGGTTTGTTTGAAATTCAACAATTCTAATTATTGTAATCTGAGCCGTCTTTAACGGCGTCATAAATACCAGCAGCTAAACCAATCGCACCCCCAATAACGGCACCTGGAACCCCAAATCTAGCTCCATTTACTGCACCTCTTGCTGTAGCAATCCCTAAACCAATTGCATAACCTGCTGTACCAGCAGCTACAGTGCTCTGAACGGCATCAGTGGCAGCCCTGCCCCATTAACCATTTCAATCTCCATTAATGACAATTCTCTCATAAAACACTCCAATAGAATAGCAAAACCAATAAAAAATGCATTATCTTATTAATAATGCACAATTATAATATATTATAAATAAAAATTTGTAAACTGAAAACTTTTTCACTTGTCATTAATTATTTTTAAGATTATTGACAAACACCCAAAGTTTAAAAATCTAATTTTGAGGTGTTTGTCACCGATGGATATATTGTGGGTTGTCAACTCAAATCATTATTCTTGCTCTTTTCAGGAATTTTGATTTGAACTCGTGGTATCCCATCCTGTAGCAGCTGTGGTTCTTGAGACTTTTTTGCTTGCCACTCTTCCACACTTGGTAGATTAGACAAGCCAGCTTCGGCTTTTTTGACTTCCTGCTCTAACGATTGCTGCTTGATATTGCGCTCTTGCGGATAGGCTTCAAGTGTTTTGTTGATGTAATCATACCAACCAACAAACACCTTCTTTTGTTCATCCGATAGACCGCTTAGTTTTTCCTGAAAGTCATTGCATCCCATTTCGCTAGTTTGGATTTGGCGCGTAAATTCGTGCGGATTCGCTTGGTGTAAATCATTCCAATCGGATGCTTTTTCACCCAGTTCAAACTTTGGAGCAATAACCTTGGCACCAATCGCTTGGGCAGCTTTTTTGGCGGCTTCAATGCCAATATTCGTACTGCTATTATGGTCATTGTCGGCGGCGATATATATCTGACTTTCAGGGGTGAGTTGACGGATTTTGGTTGCAACGGATTGCAAGTTGCCAGCATCAAATGCTACTACCACAGCTTTGCCAGTTTGCTCATGTAGAGTTGCCGCCGTGGCATAACCTTCGGCAATAAGTACATCTCGACCATTTTCCATTTGTCCTAAGGCAGCAAATGAACCTGACTTTTCAGCACCCTTGATAAAACTCTTAAAGTTACCGCTAATCGTTTGGAAAGTGCGAATATCGCCGTGTTTGTTCACCGCTAGCACAATCAAATCGCCCTTTATCAGCACTTGCTTATCGATGCCAGCATCTTTGAAATCTTGACGCATCTGTTTATCTTCACGCCAATCGTTTGCAATAGCAAGATTAGTACTTTCAAGATTGACCGCTGATTTATCAGGCACAATATACACCCCATGCGCTGCCACACCTTTCTTATCAAGATAAGGGTGATTTTGTTCTGGTTGTGCTTTACTTAAAACAAGTTTGGCGGCATCAGCAGCTTGGTTATAACTGGCTTTTTGCTTAGCTTCAGCAGCAGCTTTTGCACGCTCAATATCTAGTGATGACGGTACTGATTTGATTACTGCATCTTTTGCAGTCCAGTTGGTTTCTTGGTCAGTTTTGAAGTTTTTGACCGTTCCCCTTGGTACACCATCTAAGTGACCAATATAAGCACCTGACTTACCTGTACCTGTACCTGTTCTGTCGCCATCAACTTTCAAACGATGCCATTGACCATCCATAATCGGATGCCCTGACTCTAAGCACAAACCATGAGCTTCCAGTTGGCGTGCAAATTCATCTTCAGGGCGTGCAAATTCATGTGCTGGTTCTTTTAACCAAGGCCCGAACTTATCCAAATCACTACCAGCTGGCGCATACCAAGTTTTGTTGTCTTTATCCCATCGAGCGCCAAGCGCTGATGCGACATCTTTTTGTTCATAAGGGACAAAAAGACGGCGATTTTCGGCAGTGATATTGCCTTGTGGTGCTATTGGTGCTGATTGAATGGCTTGTTGTCGTTTGTATTCGGCAATATCAGCAGCATAATCTTTGACAAGTTAATTGCCTACAACATCCACGGCAAATTGCAAATTGTTGTAGATTTGCGCTTCATTTTCGCCGTATTTGACAACATAGTCTGTGAACTTGGCATTTTTATCAATAAAAGTCTGTTCGCCAACTAGCTTATCATCACGCCATTCGCCAACATAAAGCCTTGCAATTTCAATATCTTCATTTAGGCGTTCATAGATGTAATTAACACCTTCAGGCAAGTTGATTGATTGCAATTGTTTTTTCAAAGTCAGACTGTTGTTGTCCGAATTCGGATGTTGGTTCAAGCTTGGTAATAGATGCTGGTATTTCTTGTTGAGCAGTTTTTTCAGCTTCAACAACATTATATGTCTGCTTAATAAGGTAAGAAGCTTCATCTGTCAGCTCATATTTCCAGCCGTCATCAAGGCTTTTTAAAATGCCAGTATCTGCCAAGTCCTGTAAAGCTTTGTCATAAGCGACAACACCTTGACCGCTGACCACGCCAGTATGCAGCACAAATTCTCTAGCATCAAATTTTTTGTTGCTATAAGTTACAAGGTTAAGTAACTGTTCATGATTATGCTCATTAAAATCCATTGCGGTTTTGATACCACGCACAAACGACAGTAATTGCTGTCTATCGATAGATTTGTTTTTGAGAATGAAAATAAGCCGATCAAATATGATCGGTTTTATTATATTTTCCTATTATCATAAAGGTATATCAAAATAATTATCAAAATGCCATTGTTTTATTTTGATAATTTGTTATAATTTGTTATAAATTTACAACTGTCCGAATTCGGACACTAAGGGTCTTGATTTGAAAATTGGATATGCTCGTGTAAGTACGCTTGATCAAAACTTGGACTTACAAATCGATGCACTTACCAAAGTTGGATGCGAAAAAATTTTTACGGACAAGATTAGCAGCAGTAAAGCTCACAGGCAAGGACTTGCTGATGCCCTTGATTATATTAGAGCAGGGGATACGCTAGTTGTGTGGAAGCTGGATCGCCTATGCCGTAATATCACTGAATTACTTAAAGTCAGTGAAAAATTAAAAAACAATGGCATCGAGCTACAAAGCTTGACGGAATCTATAGATACATCTACCCCAACAGGACGAATGTATTTTACCATTCTAGGTGCTGTAGCACAGATGGAAAGAGAGCAAATCCAAGAGCGTGTTAAAGCTGGCATGGCAGCCGCCGCCAAGCGTGGCAGAAAAGCTGGTCGCCCAAAAGCCTTGACACCAGCCAAGAAAACCGCTGCTGTTGAGCTTTTAAAAGGCGGCATGGATTATCCGAGTGTGGCAGAAGTTGTTGGTGTGCCAACATCGACACTTTATAGATATTTGCCAGCTGCCACAATTGATAGTATGGTAGCCAACGATTAAGAATGGATATACTAATAACCTTTTTTTTATTCTTGTAAGATTTACATCAAAAATCAAATTTGTATTTTTTGAGATTTGTAAATTATCATATCTGTAATAATTTTACAGGAATATAAAAGATGTCTTTATATGAAAACGCAATACAAACCATTAAAAACAACTTAGAACAGCTATAAAATGGCTGGCATCCTAAATTTTAAATTTGTTGCAATTGGATATTTTACCGATGAACAGTTTAGGCAAATCAATGATTTTAGGACTACGAACGACTTGCCAGCACTTGAATAAAACGAAATTTTATACATGGGTAGACATCACTATGAAAGCCGTGTTGTTAGGGATGGTTACAACATTGATGATTTGCTAAAACAGATTGAAAGCGCCCTTTCAGACAAAAGTAGGATTATTATGGCTCAAAGAATGACCGCCATTCAGTCAATAACGCCACGCAATGACGGCTATGGCAATCCAGTAAATGACCGTGCTATTTTTGAGCTGACAAGAAAGAAGCCTAGAGCGGAATTATTCTCTGTCATTCCCAAAGGCGACCAAAACAAACCGTGAATAAAAATCCACCATACAGTAAAGTATGGTGGATTTGGTATTTAAAACGCAATCTTGGGTAACTTAAAACTCCAACACCCTTACGTTCAGTTAAGTAATAGGGCTTTTTGGTAGAAAAGTCAGGGCATTAGATGTGCAAAGCACAATAAATTTGCTCATCTTTATTAGAGTCATCTTTACTTGGGACAAACCCTTTACTAACAAGTTTTACAGAGTTAAAAGTTTCCCCTTCATCATTAGTAACCATAACGATTAAATTTTTATCTTCAAAACTTTGCAGTTCTTTAATAAGATCTCTAATCGTTTTAGTTCTATTTTCCCATTTTATAATATCACTCATAAATCAATCTCCAATCCTGTTTAGGTTTTCTTCATAAGTACCAATTTCCATGCCCCGCCATTATGACTATCGGCATCTGGCGTAATATAAGACAAGCCTCTGACAACGGCAGATTTAGTGGCTTGATAAACTGGTTGACCATTGGAGTGCTCATTAATTTTTTTATAGCCCAACTGCTCGGCTTTAGCCGTCGCCTGTATTGTGGTGGCAAAGTACGGTCTTGCCTGAGCTTGCTGTATCGTTGGAAGTATAATAAAAAACGAACTAAAGGCAAATTCCAAAGTTAACGCTCTAAGAAGATTTTTTATAATTAAGCATCCTAACCTAAATCAATTTTTACGGTAAACATTATCGCATTTTGACCTAAACTACCAGATGCGGTGTTTTTATTTTTAAACATCAAGCCCACCCACCACCCCCACCAACCGCTCCCATAGCTCATCATCACCCAAAAGTTCGTATTCCTTGACAAGTTTATTACTTCTAACGCCTTTATTGTCAAGAATACTTCTGATGATACGATCGGCATCTTGATTGCTCATCTCAATGACTTCTTTAATCGCTTGGCGGGTCTTATCATAGGCCCTAAGATAAGCGGACTCTTCTGCCATATCTATACTAATGACCTGCCTTATAAGCTCTGATAAATACTGCGTATGAGCAGTCAAGTCCATATACCGCCACAGACTTTGGGTGTTTTTGTCTGCCTGTACCACAAGATTGCTTTTGATACCATCTGCATAAGTGGTTGGTTTGCCGGTAAAGTGGTACTTATCCTCTAAACTTTGCATTAAGGGTTTGGATATAGCATCCAAGATGGCATCATAGGCACGCTTGGTGGTAGGACTATCAATGATAGCCTTAGAAATCGGCAAAATCACAGGATCATCTGTCTGCCCATCTCGCCTTAATACATCATTCATCAAAAAACGATGAATGCGTCCATTGCCGTCTGCTAATGGGTGTATGTAGACAAAACCAAAGGCAATGACCGCACTTCTCATCAGAGAGGATTGCCCCTTTGTACCCATAAAAAATGCATTAAGCCCTTCTAGCTTTGATGGTACCTCTTCGCAAGGTGGAGCGATATAATGTACAATCTCTTTAGCGTGGCGATAATTACTCTCACCCACAAATACAGGCGACTGTCTAAGCCCAAAATGTTTAATACTAATACTTTTACCAATAATCGCCTCTTGCAGTACACCCAATCGCTCATTAGATAAGGGAATTTCACCCTGCCCAACTTGCTCTGCTATCACCCTGGCAAATCGCTCAATGCGACTTTCTTGACCACCCTCCCCCTCAATGGCAAAGCTGGCACGACTTTCGCGTAAGGTAATCCACACCGAAGCACGCACCAATAAATCCTCGCCAAACTCCTGCCTAAGCTGGGTCAAATGCTCCTTAACATCAAAGTCAATGGCGGATAATAGCATTGGTGTCTTGACCACCATTGGAGCAAAGTCCTTAGTACCTGCAATATTATTGTTCACTCGCCAGCGATTATCTTTAATGGGGGTATTTGCTACCACCACTTTATCGCCATCTAAGATATCGACATAGCCACCGCCAATGTCGGACGGCGGTTCTAAACGCTCATCTGTCAGCCACTCATACAAAAAAGCCACTCTTCTGGCGTAGCGACCTGTTGGCTCAGCATTGACCCAATCTTGGATAAGTCTGCCATCTATCTTATAAAACAATCTAGCCAAAAATTCTAGGGTGGGTATTTCATTTTTTAGATAAAAGGTAAGATGAGCTGCCACATTATCGCCCAAACGGGTACGGGCAGGATAGATTTCTTGGGTATAATGCCCTTCTGTGAGCGTACGACGGCTTGTGCCAATTTGACTAATCACATAAGGCTTTATCCATAAGCGTATGTTAAAATGATACGACAGCCAGAGTACACCCAGCATATCTTGTGGGTCTGTGGTTGGGGCAAGGATGTTGGAGGGTCTTATGGTCATTATTGTCGCTTACCTGCCATTTTAATCAGTTTTGGCAAATTTTAGCACAAAATGATTTTAAGTGATACAAAATAATAATATTTTGGGGTATTTTGTGCATTTTGATTATGAAATTTACTTAATAGCTTGAGTTTTGTTAATACAAGCGATATAGCAATATACTGTGCTATTGTAAAATAACTTTTCGGCAAAATATGATCCACCGCAACTTTATCTTTTCAGCATCTTCAAGTTTTCCAGTTAAAGGGTCTTTGATGTGTGGTTTGCCATTAATCATTGTTATTTTGTTGATTTGTTCAGTTTTATTGGTTAATGGGTTCACCCAGTAAATTAAATATTTCAAAATAAACTGGCTGAGAGTAAGAGTGTATATTTTCCACATCATAAACTATCTCATTTTTTTCTATATTTATGAAATGAAAATGTTGCCAACTCTCCTATTTCGTCATCTTGAAAACTTAATGAAATAAAGCAACTTATATTAGGGAATTCTTTATACCAATATGTTTTAAAAAATATAAGAATATAAAAGATTTTTCGAACACTTCTTGACTCACATAATCATCAATATGTATTTTATTATTGGCATTTTCAATTCCAGATAAATCTAAAAAATCTGTTTTCATTCTTCCAATGCCATTCAAATTTCTTTCAAAATCTCAGTGTAATACTTTATCTAAAAATATACAGTCACCAATAATTATAAAACCATCATCCAAAATAGATCTTAAATAAACTAGAATCCAGCACACAATCAGGTTTATTAGATTCCTCATTTTTTAAAATATTTTAACATTAAGTGATTTGTATAAATCATTTTTTCACCCCTAAATATGTTAAAAATTTAATTCCATATTTAATGTATTTTAAAAAACCTTATACAGTTCAAACCTCATCAAAATAAGATATAAAATATTCTTTTTCATTACAAAATTTCAAAAAACCTATTAACAAATCTTTGTCTCCATTTAAAGATATGCAACCATACCCTATATCCTCATGAGGATAAAGAGCTATTCCCAAGACAGGGTTAATCAAAAAGCATACCTGCCCCCAAATTCTATTAAAATAATAAAACATTAAGAGCTCACAAATCTTGGTTGATATGTCAATATCAAAATGTATGTTAATTAATTTTATATTTAACTTTTCGTCATTTTCAAAATAATTTTTGAAATCATCATTGTATTCTTGTATGACTTTCAAACTCTTTATTTCCGTAAATAATTTATCATAAAGAATATCAAAATTATTAAGATCTCCATAAGATTCATAATCAGGATTTTCTGTCAAAGCACTTAATAAGAAAAAATTAGTTAAATTTTCTTTAAAAAAGTTAATTAGTAGCATAGTAGACTCATTTATCAAATGCAGATCATTTATATTCTCTGCCTTAAAATATCCTACCCAATGCCTACTATTTCTAAAATTGTCAAAATCTATATTCTTTAAAAATATTTGACTATTTTTCAATTTTGATAATTTTCCATCACTAATTTCTATGGTAATTTTCTTTGTTCGGGTTGGCGGTTTGCCGTTTATGCCAATTTTCCATTCACCCATTTTGTCTGTATGTGATGTATGACTCTTTTGCCAAATCTCGCCTGTATATTTATTGATTTTGTTGGCTCCTTTAGAAAGAAAGTCACCTGGATGTGTATCTGGAGTTCTAAATACATCTCCAACATTTGCACCATTTACCTTTCTGTCATTAGCATAAGTATAATGCCTTGTTTGAACTTTTGGTACATCTGGAATGTTATAAGGTCTTGCATCAGTTTTATTATAATCTGATGTACGATACCATTGACCATCTTTACCTTTGTAGATTGCAATTGTTTGACCATTACCATCTTTTGTATTAAAGATTGATTCACCTTTGGGTAATGTTTTCCCATTTGGTGTGATATTCAAATCACAACAATCCGCATTATGCACCCACACCCCATATTCACCAATATGGTAGGTGTGGAAGTCTTGTACTTCAAAGTTGTAGACAGTTTCGGTGTGGGTTAGCTTTGTTTGGCTGAGGATTGTAACATTAGGCAGACCATGTTTGTCAAGTAGGGTCATACCTTGTTCTAGTAAAGAAGCTTTAAGCCAGCCAATGCCTTCTACCCAAAATGGGTGTTCTTTAGTGGTTTTAAAGGTTTCTGTGGTGTTGTTGCTGTGTTTGACAACAACTTCATAGATTTCTTGATTGGGTGTGACCTTAGTAGCGATGACAGGACGGTAGTCATACTCAAGCGTAACATCATTTCTTGTCCATACCAGCTCACCACCTATAAAGTATGGATTTTAAATCAATTGTTGGGTTTTTGCAGGCTCAAACCAACCTACGTGCTTTATTATCCATATAATAAATAGCGGTATTTATTTCAAGTGTTTCCATATTGATAAATATAAAGATTAAATCACCTAGATTTGGTAGTGTATCATATAAAAAATATATATTATTGGGAAATGACGACAGCTCCTGAATATTATTCATCCTAATCCATTGTTTATTATTCATACTTATCATTGTATAAATAATATTTTCATATTTTTTTTCAGATAATATATCCAAACATAAATCTAGATAAGGATCATAATCTTCTGACATAAGTTAGTTTCCCGAAAATTGCTTGATGAAAGAGTACTCCTGATTGGTTGCAGGTCTTCTCTCGCCATTTTGCACCTTGTTTAAATGCGAACTATTTGATCGATTATTTATGGATTAAAATTAAAATATAGATATGCTTGATATTTCATACAAAGATAGGTTTTTAATACCATTATGAAAACATAATAATCTATTTATAAAATCACTATCTGGTCTATTGCGATTAATATAGTTGTTTTCCTCTTTCCAAAAATCAACTATTTGTCTAATCTGCTCAATAAATTCAGAAAAATCATCAACACTATTTAAATCACGCTCTTCATTAAATTCATATATGAGATTTAATTCCAATAATTTAGCTGGTTGATATATAAAACTCAAAGAAGTTGCAGAACCTAAAAACAGTTCAATATTGCTCCCATTTTTTAAAAAAACATATATAGAATACATATAAAAAAATCCTATTTATCAAAAATTGCTACATTTTCTTTACCAAGAATTTTTTTAGATTCTTCAATTAATCTTTGGAATTTCTCACTATTCCCTCTTTCATAGTAAACCATAGCCTTGGTGCCATTCTTTTCCGCCTCACTCTTTAAAATTTGTAATTTTCTTAGTGTTTCTGCTAACTTTTCAGGTGTAGAGCCTTTTGCTGGACCACCGACAGAAATATATTCTCCATTTTTTCCAATGATATCAATACCAGTTAAAATGCTACCATCTACACTACGAATTGGCATATCCTCAAGATGACCATTTTTATTGATAATTTTTGCTAATTTTCCGCCAGTAATATGTGTTACATTTAATTCTCGTTGTATGCCAATGATTTCTTGTTGAGACATATTTTTAATTGATACAGCTGTACTATCACCGCCAATAATAAAATCACAACAATCCGCATTATGCACCCACACCCCATATTCACCAATATGGTAGGTGTGGAAGTCTTGTACTTCAAAGTTGTAGACGGTATCGGTGTGGTTGGGTAGTAGGTATTGGCTTAGAGCTTAATTTCAATGCTATTTCTTATTTATAAAAACACCTTTTTCATTTAGAAAAAATATTAATTTATGAACAATCTCAACATAATCACTAAAATCAATAATTACAGAAAAATTATTGGAATCATCCAATGAAGAAAAATCAAAAAAATCTTTCAAATTATTTTTAATATAAAATATTAATTTTATCTTATCATCTAAAGACTTAATACCAAACAAATGAAAACTCTCAGCATGACCTTTAGAAAAACTCTCTAAACTTAAATCAAAATTAATATTTTCCTCAATATCATTCCAATTATCTAAATTTTCCTCCCATTCATCGTTGGAGTTAGCACACCAGTTTGGATATCTTTCTAATAACATAAATTTCAAAATTTCAATATTTGATAAATTAAAAATATACTGATTACAGGGTATATTGTCTAATTTTTTTAAAATATTTTCGAAGTCATTATAAAGCGATATTAATCCGTAATTTGTTAAAAAAAACTGGCTATTTATATAAATTCCAACAATACCATTAATTTCCTTGTCGATTAACCAATGCCTAACTTCATCAACATAGATGGCAAAATTATCGGGGTTTCCAAAAATCATAATTTCTTTACCTTTTTAGGATTTAGATTGAAATGCTTAATAACATCTTGAGGTATGTTATTGCCTTTTAATCGCTGATCTACAGCTTGATCCTTGCCTGTTCTACCAGCCCAATGCCATGTATTATCACCTTTATTTGTATGGGTAAATTGATGAATGTTTCCATCAGAATCAATGGAATATCTTTTATTTCCAGACTGAAAAGAGTTTTCAAATAGCTCAAAAGAGTTTCTTGGCTCAATACCAGCATTCGGACGATTTCCTGTTTGACCTAATGTGTGCTTTGGGTTTGACTTATAGATTTCATTAACTTTATCTGATCTCTT